>Ga0334888_1000448_pt1 | contig 66156 bp, 102 predicted proteins | sample GraSluR1_MG_FD_207227 | JGI IMG/M metagenome (GOLD analysis project Ga0334888, IMG submission 207227) | Sludge microbial communities from methane-producing bioreactor in Wageningen University, Netherlands - Granular Sludge_3_08-R1 | ecosystem: Engineered > Bioreactor > Anaerobic > Unclassified ... | reverse complement strand
GGAAGGTTTTATTGAGAAGAAAACTTTACCATAAATCGGTGGGTCGTTATGCTCACCTCCCCAAACAGAAAGTGATTCAATGAACGGAAATTCATGTAACATAAAATTTTCATAATCTTCTGTAATAACCGCCCTGTGTTGCGCCTTGTACATTCTTGGTGCCCGATTCGCAATTTCTTCTTTTGACTCTTTCTCAGCGGCTCCATAAGCAGAAATAAGCGTTTTTATTGTGTAGGACGAATATCCACTAATTGGCTGATAAGGAGTAAAAATTGAAGAATTTGTTGCATTTTCCTTGCCTGCTGATACAACATAAGAAAGAATAACTTTGCTTCCATTAATCGGGCGTTTTCCAAGGATATTATCACCGAAAGAAACTTCAAAATATCCAGAAGGATTTTCGTGTAAGAAATACACAAGCGAAGACGGATCCAGCAAAGTAATATTTTGATTTAAAGAATAAGCGGTTGTGGATGCTCCGGACAATGTTCTGACAGACAGTGTTGAGATATCGGCATTGACATTAGGGATAATAAATCGTTGATCAGGATCATTATAGTTGACAGTATAAGAAAAATCGTTCATAATCCCTTCATAAATTTCAAGTTTGGGACAAGAATATACTCCAACAGTGTCAGTTGGATAGGCAAAATATTGATCTTTCGTGCTAAAAATATATTTTGAGTTAGACGAAAACCGTGTTCCTGCTGGAATTGTTATATAAGCAGGAGAACCAGAAACGTTGTTAAATGTAATTTCAATTTCTGCTTTTGCTGTTCGTACACTTCTAGGAGTATACGCCAGAGCTTTTGCTATTGAAATGACGGATGACCGCATTTGGGCAGAGTCAATGAACATTTCATTTGCGCTCATGTTTGCCATAACTGCATTCATGTGGGTGTTATATGCAAGAATATCAATCAAAATATTCAAAGCCGATCCTTCAAATTCATAGTCAGAAAAAGTAGGATCGGCTTTGAAATAATCAATTAAATTTTTCTTGATAAGATCAAAATCAAGTTCCGTAATGTTTATTTCTGCAAGATTGTTTGCCATGTTAATTCCTTATCTGACTGTTTTAAGAAACATGTCTAGGGTTACTGGAGATAATGTGTTGAGAACGACAAAATAAACTGAAATACTGAATCCATTTCTTTCAGGAGAGGCTTTTACTGATACACCCCGAATTTCCGCTCTTGGTTCATAAACACTTAATACATGATGGATTTTTTTCTCTAAAATAACATCAAGATTTTCTTCAGCAATGTTTTCAAACAAGAAATCATATATCCCTCCACTTATTTCAGGATGAAAAGGTTTTTCATTTTTCCCAAGATAAATTAAAGATTTTAGGCTTTGTTTGATTGCTTCCTCGTTTGTTTTTTTCGCAACATCATTTGTTATTGGGTGTTTCGCAAACGAAAAATTTAAATCCGTGTATGTTCTGCTTGGATTTGATTCAATGTAATTATATTTATATCTGTTTGCCATTTTAGACCATTAGAAAAATTTTAACGAATTTGTGGCAAGAAGTCTCCCGTCTTCTATAAGCGGGAGATGAATTGACTTCATTCTTTTAGTATTTAATCGCTTTCTTCGCATTCAAAATAATCGTCTGGCTCAACCGGAGTTGTGGATTTATTATTAGGCGAATAAGTTTTGTTTGGTATTTCAGATGCTCCTGTGATTGTCGCTTTTTCTGTTTCTTCTGCTTTTGTTGGAACGTCTGCTTCTTCTGGCGGGATACCCGGAGTTTCAACTACAATTCCCCATATTTCTTTAAATACTTCAAGATAGTTGCCTATATAAGCGTCCATTCCAACATGCAAATCTCCGTCAATTTTGATATCATCATTGACGTTTATTGTGTTGAAAACAAAAACATTTTTGTTAAAATGAACGTCTTCTTTAAAATACGTTTCGCCTAATTCATGAATATCGTCGGCGTCAACATAAATTTTATCCGGAACAACTTTTACTTGAGTGTCAAACGTTGAGGATGCTTCTAATGAAAATGCAGGAATTTCTGGAATAATAGTGTTTGAAATGGTATCTTTTTCTTGATTCATTTCATCGCATTTTAATGTAACAGAAGGAAAACTATCTGAATCAACGTTAATTGGCGGGATGGGTTCAATTGTGATAGGAGAATAAGAACCAATTCCTATTGTTGATTCTTGAACAGAAGATATTTTGACTTTTGAACCAGAAAGAATATTTATATCAGTATTTGCTTGATTTATCAGGTTTTGTTCTGAGGCAACGAATATATTTCCTTTTGCTCTTTGAATTATTTCATCTTGAGAAGTCAAGGCGTCTTTCCCTTCAGTCATGCAAATCTTATCGCCTTCTACTACTCTGATATAATCACCTTCAATGTGTTGCCAATAGTCTCCTTTAATGTATTCATCTTTGTTTCCCATGACAGTAACCCGATAATCGCCTTCAACGTACAAATGTTTTGATCCTAAGTCAATCTCAAATCCATCTCCATAAATTTTTCGTACTTCTTTTCCGTCAGGGTGAATTTCAAGAAAATTTTGTGACGTTTTGTGTTGTCTGAAATATCGTTCTGCCCCGGGGGTGCTGTCCCATTCTTCTAAATGCCCCCACTCACACCCGTCACACTTTGGATTATACGGACCTTCCCATACATAATTGTAAGGATAGATTGCAGCATAAGGTGTTTCTGGCTCTGACCATTGATCAGCGGCAGTTGCAATATTGTTCATTACTGATTCTTTTCTGACAGTAACGGCAACGTGTTCTTTAACATGTTCGCCGACAATTCCTCTTGCAAGTCTATTTGTGTCTGGTTCTTCAAGTTTGTCCTCTTGCGGAAAACATTCAGTGAAGTCATTAAAACCAACATCACCAAAAGGAGGATCAAGAGGAAATCCACCCAAAGAACCGAGAATGCAAGGTTGTTGTTTGTTTTCCCCGTCAAGATAAAATCCAACAACCCATGAACCTACCATAAGGCCGAGAGGAGATTCTCCAACTCCTGATATAGATGCAGAATTCACGGGCATAACCACCATTGCCCACGGTAAATGATCAGTAGGAATTTCAGCTTTGTCTTGTGTATGCTCTCCTAAAACTCTTACCCGAACGCGACCAAGTTTTTCAGGATCAAGAATACATTCAACAACACCAACAAAGTGAAAAAATCTTCCTGTCAACCCCATTAAATTTTGTGATTCCATTAAAGACCTCTAACATTTCCGTGACCGTCATACTTGAGTTTTGCTTGAGGATCTGATTTAGGAGGAAGCATATCCTCCCAAATCGGATTAATTCTCAACGTATGATAATTGTCTTTTATTAGTTCACAAACAAGCGTGTGTCTGTCTGAAGTGAATTTTCGTCTTAAAGTAGCAATAAGCCAATTCCCCCTAAAACGAACATCAGGAACAGGCGTTTCGTCTGGTCCTTTAAATTTAAACTCAGGAGAATTAAAGTCAATTTCTATTTTTTCTCCTACTCTTCTGGTGAAGTTTCCCGGCATCGTTACTTCAAGCGCCAAGAATTCAAGTTGTTCAATTTGGCCCGGTCTTTGACGAACATATTTTTCTGTCTCAAATGTTTCTTGGTCATCCCAACAATGGTTATGATCAGGAACAACCGTTAAAACAGTATTAGCTTCTTCTGTGCTGAATTTTGCGCTTACTTCGTCCCTGATAAGTTCTCTTAATTTTTCACAGTGGTTTAATGCTTCAAAATCGTCAATATAATTGTAAGGTTCATCAAGTGTATAATTTGGTGCTTCTGGGCCATGAGGATAGAAGTCAGTCACCCTTTTATAAAAAGGATCCCACCGTATCATTCTATTTCCGATCATTCCTTTTGCTGCTGCTTTTGTAATGTCATGATAACCAAGAAACTTCATTGTGGCAATATTCAAGTATCTCGGACGAAGATACTCAGGATTTGGTTCGTCTGACATTCCATCTGAAACAAATCTATCCGCTGAAGATGTAAAATATTCTTCAACAGGACCTTTGCCAAGAATTTCATTCATTGAAATATAATAAAACTGCTCTTTGTCTTCATAAAACAAAAAATTAACAGCAATTCCATCAAACGAACGCCTTGAAATCCAAGTTATTGCATCATAAGGTTTCCAATTAGGAATAACAACATTCCACAATCCTTCTGTTGGTTTTGCGTCTAATGGTTTAATCGGCAGTTTTTTCTTTAATCCTTGGTGTCTCAAATAGTCCATAAATATGTCTTCAATAATGGTGTTATATTGAACTTGCTTCCATGATCTTGAAATTCTATTAGCAAGATTGTCTGTCCATGTTGATGATACAAAAGAAGCAGACCAAACTTGAGAATCTTGTTTGATTTTTTCTTGGTGTGAAATTTTTATTATTTCAAAAGTAAATTCAATTTCTCCGTCAGGGTCAAACATTGAAACATAAGGATCAGTATCAATAGTTTTTAGTCTTCCTTCAATCAAATCACCTTCTCTTACTGGAAGATTCGTTATGATATTCAACGAATCTTGTAAAACAATAGATCCTGTAATGCATTTTGCAAAAATATTTTCAATGATGTTCAATTCAATAAGGAGGTATGTAACATCTACTTCTCCTTCATCCCCGATTATCTTCAAATAATCAACGTCATACGCACCTGGATCAATTTCTGCGCCAAAGTAATTGTAAGCCATTAGATTATGAATCCTTGTTTTGTGATTTGATCCCGCTCTTTCTTTACCTGATCAAGATATTCTGGTTTTAAAAGTTTGATAATTCGCTTATCTTCATTTTTTCTTGATTCATACACGTAATTATTAATTGCAATGATATTTCTTGATGTACCAGATTCAATGTGGTTCTGATAGTCAAGAGAAACAATTGTTCCCGGAGGATACGAATAAAGATTATCGTCTTCATCTGCTTCGTAATGATGAACACCATCAATGTTTTCAGGGCCGTATTTCTTTTTTGTGTACTCATACAAATCGTGTTCATTCATTGGCCAATCAAATAAAGGATCAATCATATCGTTCATCATTAAAACAACCCAAAAATAATATCGTGATTTGTAAAGAGTTTCAGCAATGCTGAACATCGTGTCTTCATCACGGATAATCCATTTTGAAAAAGAAGCAGAGTTGTTTTTTATTGTTTCCCTAAAAGCCCATCTATGAAGAAAATCAATTGAATCTTTTTCTTCATCATTCAGATAATATTTAATTCTCGGGAATCCATTGAAATAATAAAATCGTTCTTTGAAAATTTTCATTTTATCCCCAATATCCTGATAGAATCTTGTCTCTCATGTGAAGTTCTGCTTCGGTGAATGTCATTGAAAATGTAACCGCAAGGGGCGCTGCGCTTTCATGAAGAACCAATTTACCTGCTCCTGCATAGTTGATTGAATAATCTGTCAAATAACAAGGCATTATTCTTGGTAAATAATTATCAGGAACAAAACTAACTTCCCATAGATCAGGATAAGCAAAATACGTTTTTCCTGCTCCTGCAAAATCAGGCGCGGCGTAGTATTGCATGGTTGCTGTGAACACTGCAATTGCGTCATTCGTTGCTTTGTTTGTTGGAACAATTTCAAATTCAAAGTTGAAGTTTCTGTATCCAAGACCAGAGAAAGTCAATTCTTTATTCGGATTGACTGCTTTTCCTGCTTTGTGTGCCATGTAGTCTGCTGCGTCCCTAAAACCAACAGCTTCACCTATTCTTGATTGTACGCCTCTTTTCGCTTGTTCAACGATACCTCTTCCAGCAGTTGTTCCTGCCCATGGTAAATTTTTAATTAAAGAATCTGCATCAACTAATTCAACTGCTGCATTCGCCATAACACTATCTGGAGTAAAATCTCTCTGGTCCCACAATAACGCCCCTCTGCTCATGATTGAAACTGGCATTTGAATTAAGATTATTTCGCCGCCAACTCTAAACATTGTAAAAGGAGCGTTTTGACCGAAATCGCCTATTCGAGTAATTCCGCTTTGTTGTTTATGATTTAACAATAAATCAATTGCCATTTTATGTCCTTTTGTCTTTGTATAAATAAAACTGAAAAGATATTTCTTTTATTTATACAACTCATACTCAATCAATAAGATATTGCGGAGGCTATGTCAAAATTTTATCAAGGTTTTTACAGACCAAAAAATCCAGAAAAGTATTCCAACCCCAGAAGAATCAAAGAAATAGTTTTTAGATCGTCATGGGAAAGGAGTCTCATGATATGGCTGGACAATAATGACGATGTTTTATTGTGGGGCTCAGAGGAAATTGTAATTCCTTATATTTCAAAGTTTGACGGAAAACCTCACCGATATTATGTTGACTTCAATATTGTATTTAAAAATGGAGCAAAATTGCTGGTTGAAGTAAAACCAAAAGCACAGACAAAAGAACCAGTTAAGACTAAAAAGAAGACAAAAAAAAGATATTTATATGAAGCAAAAACGTATGCGGTGAATACAAGCAAATGGGATGCTGCAAAAATCGTTGCTGAAAGAAGGGGCGCGGTTTTCGTTATATGGACAGAAGAAGAATTGCAAAAATTAGGAATCAAAATTCAAGTTTCTCAACGATTCAGGCATGTGCAACGCGGAAAAAACAAAAAACAGATCAAAAGACTGAAACCAATAACCACGATGAAACGAAATGGCAATTAAACAGACAACAAAGAAAAATCCGTTCGCTACGAATATTTATAAAGGCGAAGATGAACGTCTTGCCAAAAAGTGGTTTGCTGAAAAAATAAAAAATTTGTCTCGGTCTGATATATCATCAAAATCAATGTCTGATCTTCGCTATAGAGGACAAGTGCCTTTGATTGGACGAATGGTATATTACAAATATCAAGCGAAATACGATGGAAAACTTCCGTATTGGGATAAATTTCCGTTAACTATTGTTATTGAGGAAACAAACGAACATTTTCTTTCTTTGAATCTGCATTATTTGCCCCCAAAAGTAAGAGGAACGTTTCTCACAAGATTGATGGATGTGATAAATAATGCTAGGTTCAACAAATCAACAAAATTAAAAATTACATACGGATTATTAAAAAGCGTATCAAAATATAGATACTTTCAGCCTTGTTTGAAGAGATATATTAAAAAGAATATACGATCAAATATCATGATTATAAGGCCTTCACAGTGGCATTTAGCAATACATCTTCCTGCAGCAAGATTCAAGGGCGCTACAGAGAAACAAGTTTGGACAGATTCACGAAAATATTACCGGTAAAACAAAATGGGATTATCAATAAAGGAATTAAAGGCATCATTGAGTAAATATCCTTTACTTGATTTGTCAAAATATGAAGTTATGATTACTGGGCCTTTTGGAACTCTTGATAGAGAAATTTCATTAAGGTGTACTTCTGTTGTATTGCCGGGCCGTGGTTTTTCAACTACAGAATTGTTTACTCATGGTCCAGTTAGAAAAATTCATTATATGGAATTATATGATGATGTTCAATTGTCTTTTATTGCCTCTGATGTTTTGAAAGAAAGAGATTTCTTCAATCAATGGCAACGATTAATGAGCGGAAATCCTTCATGGAATATGGCATGGTATGAAGAAATTATAGGAACAGTTGTTATTAATAATTTAGACAAACAAGGAAAAGTAAAGACAAGCACGACACTTTTTGAAGCATATCCTGTTAGTATGGATCCTTTGACATTTGATTATACTGCTGGTGATCAACTTCCATTATTTAATGTTTCATTTACTTATCACCATTGGGAAGTTAAAGGCGAGCAAGGGGAAAGTACAACAGTATTTGATAAAGTTCCTGAAGGAACAAAACCAGTACACACTAAACCAAAAGCAGATGTTCAGGTTCCTGCTGAACCAAAACCAACAACAGTTAAACCCAAACCTAATATAAATAAAACTCCTGGTGAGTATCCAGAACCAGAAAATGAAACATTTGACGATAGTGATATGGTATCTGAATATTATGTACCACCAGATTATAACCCGGATGATTATGTCAACGGTGTTTATGTTGGAGATAAAGTCGATGTTCAAATTTATGACCCGAATGTTCATGCTGGAGATAAAGCAGATGTTCAATTGCCACAAACACAAGAGCCAACAACAGTTAAACCCAAAGCAGAACCACATTTGCCCGCTCAAGAACAAATTGATGCGTCTTCTGAAATGGATTACAACTAATTTTGAAATTATCAAGAATTTCAAAATTATGCCAGTGGCAATACAGAGAATCAATAAGCAATAAAGAGAAAGGAGAACAAAATGAAACAACAAACAAAGCAGTCTATTCTTGATACCCTAAATCAGGCGCCAATTTATTCATTGGTCATTCCTTCTTCCGGTCAAAAAGTCAAATACCGACCTTTTACTGTGGGAGAGGAACAGAGTATGTTAATGGTAAAAGAATCAGAAGATATTGAACTTGTGATTGACAATATCAAAGAGTTGATTCGTTCGTGTACGTTTGGTGAAGTTGACCCAAACACTCTTGCTTATTTTGATATTGAATATTTCTTCCTTAAACTTAGATCAAAATCTATCGGCGAAGAGGTTGAAATTTCTTTGAAGTGCAAGACCCCAGAATGCAAAGGAAATGTTGATTGTGTTTTTAATATTGAAGACGTTAAAGCACCAACTTTTGTGAAAGGTGGAAATGTTGTCAAATTGAATGATACAGTTTCGCTTGTTATGAAATATCCCGGTTTTGAAACATTGATATTATTGCTTGATGATAAAGAAAAGTCAAACCCCATTAAAATTGTTTCTGAATTGATGGAAACCGTCGTTAGTGGAGATAACGTTTACAGTGCATCCGATTTTACATTTGAAGAAAAAGAAAGATTCATTAAAAACATGAATTCAAAGACATTGAAAAAGATTATTGATTTCATTGAAAATGCACCAAAAATGGTCCATTCAATAAAAGGAAAATGCTTAACTTGTAATAAAATTCATGAATATCAATTAGGGGGGATTAGAAATTTTTTCGGGTAAGCCTTTCTCATGATTCTATTTTTAATAGAATACGAATGAATTTCATTTTGATGAATCAATACAAATTTAGTCTAACTGAATTAAATATGTTGCAGCCATGGGAAAGGGAATCTTATATCGGATTGCTTGTTCAATTTATAGAAAAAACAAAATAAAGAGCAAATATGGCTGACCAAAATTTATCAGGACAAGAACAAGAACAAATTGATCCAAAGGATATCAAAGCATTATCTAATGCTCTTGACGACATTATCCGCAAATCTCCTGATCTTGCAAGATTTGGTAAGTCAATGCTCTATGAAGAATTTGCGGAAAGATTTGAAAAAGAAAATAAAAACCAAAGTGCATTGTTTGATGAACTTTTTGATACTCAAACAAAAATTGTTTCTGGTGTTCTTGATGCTGATTCACGAACAGAAGCCAAACACAACACTGAAATTATAAAATATTTCAAAAAGCAAATTGATGAATTGTCTGAAATGAAAGAAATCACCGTTGAAGAAAGTAAATTTTTCAATGATATGGTTTCTGAACTTGAAAGAACCAACAAACAATTGCTTGAAACTGATTATTCAATGAAAAACGTAATGAAGGAAAAAATTAAAGAAAAACTTCCTTCTATTACTGGTTTGCTTGGGGCTATTGGCCTAGACAATCCTGCTTTCATGTTTCTTGGATCATTAATTCAAGATACGGTTGATGTTCGCAAAGAAAAGAAACAAAAGAAAGAAAGTCTTATGAGTGAAGCGAAAGAAAAACAGTTTGAACAGATGGTGAAACAACGTGGTATATTAAAAACCGACGAACCAAATGAAACGGAAAAAGCAAAGAAAAAAGCAGAGAAAAAGAAAGAAACAAAAGAAGATTCATGGTATGAAGAGAAAGACATTGAAATAAGCAATTCAATAATTGATCTTTTGACAAAAGGCAATGTTGTTCTAAAAGAAGCAATTGATGTTTCAAATAAAAAACTTGAAGGAATTGAAGATGGCGTAAATATTCTTACGAAGGATTCTCAAGGCAATAGATTTGCTGAAATTGAAAAGCATCATGAAGATCAAATAAGACACGATGAAACAATTAATGCTCTTAAAGGTCTTGGTGGCATAGACAAAGAATCTTTTATTTCAGACAAATCAACAGAGAAGCAAGGAATTTTTAGCAAATTATTAGGAATAGATTTTGATTCTTTGATGTTGATGTGGTTAGTTTTTAAAGAAAGATTTGTGAAATTCTTTAAAGTTCTTGGAAAATCAACAAGACTACTAGGTAAATTGGTTGGTTATCCTCTTCTGATATTAGAATCAATTTGGGGCGCATTTAAAGGATGGAAAAATGCCGCAGAAAAATTAAACAAAACAGAAGAAATGGTGACAATAACAGACAGACTTTCTTCTGCTGTTGGTGGAATGTTTGGCCAATTGGCATCCTTTGTTGATGTAATAACTAGCATTTTTGGATTGGATACTCATTTTGGAGAATGGGTAGACAAAAAAGTAACAAAACTTTATTTGAAGTTTTATGAAACTCTGAATAGAATAAAAGATTTTTTTCTTAATATTTTTGACATTGCGTTCCCTGAAGGGTTCTCTCTAACGAACATGATAAAAGCACCATTCAGACTTATAAGAGGATGGTTTGAAGCGTTATTTAATATTCAACTGCCAGATGAAGATGATTTGGCATTCCTTTTTGACAAAGTAAAGTCTTTTGCGGATGAACTTTTTGATAAAATATTTGATATGGTTCTCAATAGTCTTGAAAAGATTCCGGGTGTTGGAAAAGTTGTTAAGCAGTTTAGAGGATCAGAACCAGCAAGTGCGCCTGTTCAGTTTATTAAGGACGCCCCGGAAAATCTTGCCAGGAATCTTGAAATAGCAAAAGAAGAAGCAAAAGCATATTATGGTGAGTCAAAACGGCTACTGAATGTAGGAAAAGATAAAGTGGCCGAAAAAGTTATGGGCGCAAGAGAAAAGATAAAAGGATTAATGCCTGATGAATTTGTCCGTAAAATGATTGAAGAAGGTGACATTCAGAGAAATATTATCGGTTATTCTGAAATTAGAAACTGGGAAAAAGTCAAAAAAGCCAACGCTGAACAGATTCAAGATATTCTTGATTTGAATGATTGGGACAAAGAAACAACAAAAAATTTAAGAAGAATTCTCAAAGACAAAGAGGAATTCACTGTCAAGAGTAATGATGAAAATCAATTGAAATTTGTTGGTATAAACGAAGAGGGCGATATCAAACTTTCTCCTATTCAGCCAAAAATTAATTTTCAAGACTCAAGAACAGGATCATTATACGGAAATTCCATCAATGCAGCAAGAACCGCAAATACGCCTAAAGGCGGCGGTGGTTCTGCAATCGTCAATGCACCAAAAACGACAATCAATAATTCATCAAACAAATCATCAGTTCATACAAATCTTTCTCCGAGAGAAACGGACATATCAATTCGTTCAATGAGCAACTCATTTGGTTATTAAAAAAGAGGCGGAACAATAATTGTTCCGCCTCTTTTGTTTTACTTGGATTGTTTATATTTCAACAATCAGAATGGCGCATCGTCATCAGTATCAGCCAGTTGCTTGAAGTAGTTAAAAGCGTCATCGTCCTCATTTTCTTCTGGATGATCAACTCCTTCTGAAGAATCATACTGTTTTTCTTCTTTGTCATTATGACTCTCTTTCACCGGTGGAGTATCTGGAATAACAACGTTTTTTCCACCAATAAGACGTTTGAGCTTTTTGTTTGACTCCTCATACGAAGAAAATTTCTTTTCTCCTAGTTCTTCATTGATATTCTGTCCGCTCTTGATCAGTTCATCAATTTTGTCAGCGTCCCCACCGAAAAGTGGTTCAGGCATTCCGAATGAAGAATCATCATAATTAAAGAATCCTTTCACTTTCTTGCAACGAAGAGTGAACGAGGCTCCTTCAACAGGATCAAACACATTGATTCCTTTTGTTCCGTCAATAGGATCGTCAATTGCCCGATTATAAATCTTCTCCAGGATTTTCTTCCCAAATCGGAACTTGAAAATCTTTCCTTCATTCTCGGGATTCTCAGGATCCTTTTCTACAAGAACATTTGCCCAATACGAAGTTTTACCAAAGATTGGACGAATCACTGCTTGTTCAGACTCAGGAATATGGTCCCATTCACGTCCTTTCTTTAGAGCGTCTGCATATTCACAAGCAGGACAAGGATTATCCCAATCAATAGTCTTTGGACAACGTTCAATGTACCATGCACCATTGAGCTTGAATCCATGATCCCGTGTTTCTACAAAATACTCGCCGGTGGGAGAAGGAAGAAAACGGAGCTTTGCTGATCCATTTCCAGCTTTGTCTTTCTGAAGTTTCCATTCGGTTTCATCGCCGAAATCAGATTTTGCAAATCGGGTTTTGCCGAATGCATTGAGAAGATCGTTCAGAGATTTTTCGTTTGCGTTAATTTTGCTAAAATCCATACAGTTGCGTTTCCTTTGAAAATTGTTTAAAAGTTGAAAGCAGTTGAAAGCAGTTGAAAGTTTTTTCTATGTTACCTACACAGAAATTTTTGATATCACATAACCTTCCTCCTTAGCCTCGGCTATTGAATTAATCAAGATTTTTTTGTAAGCATCAAGATTTACTGAAATGAAGGCTTTATATTTATTCACCTTCATTTCATACTCATACTTGTATATTATATCATCTACGGCGTGTTTGTCAAGAAATTTTAAAATAAAATTCAAAATAATAAAAGTTTCAAGTTGAATGCTGTCATTAATTAGTGCTTTATAAATCATATCAGAACAAAAGAAATAATCAGAATCAATTTTATTCTGTTTTATGAATAAAGCAATATGAAAAACATCATCTTTGAAAACAGACTTCAGTGATTTGATCTTATTTAACCATTTTTCTGCGGCGTTTTTATATCGTTCATCGCACAAATCACGCACATTGACTTTCGGGTTTTCTAAAAAACAAGGAATCAGATAACCTATCAATTCTTCAGATGTTTTATATTTCTCGTTTAGATGATAATAAAAACTTTTTTCTGAAGACGTATCAAGTGAAACTCTTGTTAATTTAGTTTTCCCTTTGTATTCAACAAAATTATAATGTTTTGTGTTCCAATGTAATTTCATCGCACAAAACAATTCATACGTCTTAAAAACACCAATTTTCATAGGAATTCTTTTATATTATATTCATTATTAGGAAGATATTTTAGCTCTTTGGCTTCTGCTTGAATATTTTGAATGATCTTGTCATTCAAAAGACTAGGAACGAATTCCTCTTGAATCTTGAATCTGTCACAAGCATCCAACACTGAATCAATATAATTTTGGTTTGTTTTGATCTTGTGTCGTTCAACCCATGCACAAAATTCCTCTTTTCTGACAATCATATTTTCTCCTTTCTCTTTTCATGTTTTACATCTTGTAAAATAAATGCCGACCCACTTTTGCTTGATATGCCATTTTTGCAGCCCACTTAGGTGGTTTGATGTAATCCGCAAAATAATGGTCTGCCCCTCGTACCAGCCCATCAACTTCAAATTCTTTTGATTCTGCCATAGCATTATACAACTCAATTGAAAGGTCTGCAATTGTTTTACATTCTTCCCATGATTTTTGTTGGGCAGCGGTGATAGGAGGCACTTTCTTTGAATTATACCACGAAAATTGATAAGGCTGAGTAACAACCCCCTTGATCGTGTCTGGCCATGCTCTGTGAACAACTCTATTTAAAGTCACAAAAGCAACTGCCATTTTACCGTGAAGATTTTCTCCTCTGGCTTCGTGAAAAATATTTAAAGCAAGCCAATGTCTATCTGAATTTGTTATATTGAGAACTTTTTGCACTTCTGAATCTCCTAATAATTGTTTTTGTAAATTTTTGAATTCGGCGAAAAGCAATCCGCTTTCATCTTTTTTGTTGTTGACTGATTTTTCTTTTTGAGTCTTCTTTTGTTTCTTGACAAAAAAAGAATCTTTGTAATTTTTTATGACCCTTTCTTTTGCTGTTTTTTTGTTGTATTTGTATTTGAAATAATATTGGTCGGTTGAACTGGTAAGACATTCTGTTGGAGCAAATGCAAAAAAAGAAACAATGAAAGGAATTATCAGACTCTTCAATATTACACCTCTTGAAAGGAATTATCAGACTCTTCAATATTACACCTCTTGAAATTTATTTTTCCTTGTCTTTTAATTCAATGTTTTTATATCGTTTTGTGTGTAAACAAAACAGATTAATTGCCTTATCAATTTCGTCATTCACAATCATTTCTTCAATTTCTTTATGATCAATAACATCATAAGTCAAATCCCGCGCAATTCCAATGTATCCAATATGTTTCTTTGAGGGATCATGAGGATCTAATCTTTCAATCAGAATTGGAGCTTTATAAACTTGAAATGAATAAAAATTATCTTTGATATATCCAGATTCAATTGTTTTTTGTGCTTTCTGGGACAATCGTACTTCGTGATCTGATTTATCACAAATTAAATCAAAATCATATCGTTCATTATTTCTTTTCTTGATTACACCTAGTTCAATATCCGTTCTTCCTAATATTTCATTTTTACAAAAACCAAAAGTTTTCAAAACTGCTTTGTTGCAATATGTGTATCTCATATCCGCGTCCTTGACCCAAATTAAATCAGGAACATCGTCAAGATAATTCGCGAGTGAATTTTTGTGATAACCTTCTGTTGTGGTCAGTGATTTAACTTCACGCCAATATAGTATAGTAATGAATAACATGTAAGTCAATATTAATAAGTGCTTGTAAAAATGATTATCAGATAAATCAGTCACAGACATTGTTCCGGCGATAATTGGCAATGTATAAACCATAGCCAATTTAAACCGGAACATGGCACTTCTTTTGAACAAATGAGCAACATACAATCCAAAAATACCAATGAAAATTTCAATTAATCCGATCATTTGAATCGGAGTAATTGAAGAGTCAGTAAAGAAATTAAGAATATATTCTCCTATCCTTGCACTGTACATAATTTATTCCTCTTTTTTGTCTTTTTTGTCTTTTTCAAGCGGTTGAATAAAATCTGTAATTTCTTCGCCGGTCAATTTGCTCAATTTCTTCAGTCCGTATTTTCTCAAGAGTTTTAAAACAACTTCTGCTGAAAGACCAGCGGTTCCACAAAAGAAGAATGCCCATGATTCTGAAATATTGGCTTCAATACACAATTCGCCTACAAGGAATCCAGCAAAACCAGCTAAAAAGACAGCCACAATAAATTGAAACATGGTATGATCTTCACTCATAAACCAGTTTGCAACACCGCCTACCATAGCAACAACAACGGCAGTAACTATATAAGTGAAATTTTCTCCGAAAAAATTCATTCCTTTTTTGTCTCATTTGGTTTTAATTTCTGTTTTTTTAGATACAATAATTTCAGAATTCCAGTGACAAAATTTTTATTATTTAACGCTGCTTCAGATTTTGCCTTATATGTTTGTTCTTGCCAATCAAAGTTTTCCCTTCTCATTGTTAAAACAGTAATAGCAGATTCAATTTCATCAAAACTAGCAGATTCATCATTAATAATACTAATAAATTTGTCCATTTTCTTTTTATTCCTTGTATATTATTTATTCTTTTGAAACAGAGAACATTGTTCTTTGTGTCTTTCGTCTCAGGATCGCTAGGATTAGCCTGTATTGTGATTTTTATATAAACCTATTTGTTTTAGGACCAAGAAGTCTTGATATCTTCAATGACTTCAAGCGGCATCTTGGCTCCATAATTATTCTGTTTGTATTCCTTCATCTTTTGTTTGAGGAACATCTTTTTTACTTTATTGAACGTCTTGCGCTGTTTCTTCCCGGGATCAGTAAAGCCTCCATGCTTAGAAGCGTCCCATGTATTTATTCCCCGTGCAAGTCGCGTGTTCAAAATATACGCCTCAACCTTTCGGCGAAGTTTGTATTTTTGAAAAGATTCGTCTGGCATGCGTTCTTTTGGACCGAATTCAAAATCATAAATCTTTCCAGAATTCGGCATCATTTTCTGGATTTCTTCGTTTTCGTTGAATTCTGCGTTTTCATTGTTCATCGCTGTTCACCTTTAATTAGACATTTCAGCAAAAAATTTATTGATTTTCTTTTGAAGAATATTTGTGGTCAGTGCCTCAGTTTTTACGTCTTTAATTTTTCGGTAAATTTCTCTCATATATTCTATCCTTTATCTCCTCTTTGTTATGAATTATTTTTGTCCAACGTAAAAGCATTTCAACGTCGTTTCTTGTTTCCGGATGAAGCGTCATATTATTTCTATTTGCTTTGTACCATTCCCAAACTTCCATCTCGCCCGTAATCGCTATTCCTGCTCCTATCCAATCAGCTACCATTTCAACCATGTATCTTTCTGGCATTTTTACTGCTTGAACGTTACCCTTGTCAAGAGTTAAAAGCCAATATTGCCAGTGGTGTTTGTTTCGTTTTTGATGAAGAAACCATGCATTAATGAATTCTTCTGTTTCAAGATAACGCTTTTTTCCGGTTTCGTCATAAAAACATTCCTTGTATGGAATCCACTCAGAAGGAAGAAACTTGCTCATATCATGTTTCAGTCCGACCCACGTTCCTAATCCAAGCATGTGGCACGCCTTCATAACATAATATTTGTGGCGAATCAAATATTTAAAATACATCCAATTTTGTTTAATTCTCATTTTTCAAACGTCTTTTTTACATTTTTTGGTCAATGCTTGATCCGCTTTTTCAAAAAACGATTTATAATAAGCAGCTTCGTCGCAATCGCGTAAAATATTACGACGAATGCCATCATGGACTTCTTCTGGAATTTCAAAACTTTCTGTTATAGAAGCATGATTAAACATTGAATATAATTTAATTGCGTCCTCAACACTTTCAATTTGAATGCCGATGATGAATGGTTTGAATACGTTAGGATCATTAACTTCAACGTGTTTCATGATTTGCTCCTTTTATTCTTTATAATGTAAAACTTTAATTCTAGTGTCAACGTTCTTTTGTTTTTGTTTGGAAGCGGTGTCCGGAATTGAACTGAATCTGGCGATTCAAATTCGCCAGCTCTACCATTGAGCTACACCGCTACTTTTTATTTTGTCACTCTCATTGTACTAACAAGAACACATGGCTTAATTTTTTCCTGAATGTCATCCCATCCATTTGCTTCAATGTAACCGTGAATTCTTCTTCCTGCTGAATCTTCAAAAATGATCTGGAATTCAACTGGGTTTTCATATATTTCGGGAATGAGCGGGTTTTCTGTTTCGCTTGTTTCGCTTGCGTTTTCACTCATTTTAAAACCGTAATGTCTTTTTCTGTGATTTTGGTTCCTTTATCAACAAGGATCTCTTACCAATTGAAAGCAGAATTCACGCTCAAATCATCTAAACCTATGCCTCCAGTAAACATTACCAGATTATGAATGTTAAGAATAATTTTAGACGGCGGAATCTTTTTTGTGATTAAAATATTCGCGGGAACTGAATTCGTTTTTATATTTAACAAAAAAATTTCATTATGTTCTCATTAGAAAGAAGCGGAATTGTAGATTTCGCAATCTCGATGCGCTGCTTGGCAATGGCGAAGTATTCCGGATCAAGCTCAATGCCGATAAAGTTGCGTCCTGTCAGCTTAGCCATCTTGCCAGTCGTACCACTGCCCATAAATGGATCAAAAACAGTATCACCTTCGTTTGACCAGCTTATGATGTGGTCGTGGGCCAGCCGCTCTGGAAATACGGCTGGATGCCCTGTTTTTCCTCCGCCAACACCATACTTCCAAATGTTTTTGCGCTTGCCAACAGCCTTCATTTCTTTTTTAATTCTGCTTGCCTTGACACCATCAACACTTAATCCGCCTGCGCTCATACTCTCCACGCCGCTGCGTTTATTTACTCGGTCGCGTATAAAGTTCAATGTTTTTGGCTTTCCTTTGCTTAAAATGAACATGTACTCAAAGGCTTGCAAGTAACAATTATTGCTTCCAAAACACGCTTGAGCCTTTTCATAAATCATCGTGTCGTGCAAATTAAAACCACACTCCATAGCCCAAAGCGCTTGCTTGAATGATGTGCCGGTCTCGCTGCCTTTTATTGTCGCATCACCTACAACCCAAACTACCACGCCACCATCTTTAGTAACACGGTATAGGTCTTTAATAACCGCCTTCCAAACATGTTCACCCCAAAGGGCGTTATTTCCGTTATAATTGCGCAGATTATCGTATGGCGGTGAAGTTACTGTTAGATCAACACTCCCATCAGGAATCTCTTTCATCCTCTCAAGGCAATCGCCCTGCATCAAATTAATTTTCATACATTACCACCCCGTCTTGTCGTTGACGAAAGCGTCGATCCATTTGCCCTTTCTATTTCGCCAGCTATTACTGCCGAAGGTGCCCATAAGCTCCTCCAACTCTTCCTTAGATTTTACAACGAATCCGTGTTCGTAAGTACCCATGTTGTTTCCTCCGACAGAATTAATTTTGAGCATCAATTAACTTTCAAGAACAGAATACTTTATTTTGAAACCAGAGTCAATAACTTTTTTACCTTTTTTGATCTAAATAGTAACAAACTTCGGCATACGGAGAAACAAAACACAACCCTTCTTTCTTTTGTTCTCGCCGATAATCCTGAGCCTCTTGATAAGATTTGTGGCGGGAAAAGATATAGATATTGGTTGAAAAAGGAAAGTATTGAACAAGATACCACGGGAATTCAGGGTCGGGAACTTCTGTCTGGCGGATAAACATTTCACAAACCTCCTCAGTCATAAATGCGGTAAACATAAGAGTGGGTAAACTTTGCTGCGGTTTTTGCATCAGGCTTAACCCAGCCTTTACAACACAATTCACGATAAAAGGCGCGGGCCTCGTCTTTGGTCATCTTCTCACGGTATTTCATGCTCGACCAGCCGAGCGTAGCCGAAACGGTCATTTCATCTTTGCCGGTTTCTTCAAAAACAGCAACGTTCAATTTTTCGGGAATGTACAGACAATGTTTCATGATCAACCTCTCTTTTAGAATTCACTCAATCAAACGTCTCATTTAACTTTCAAGAACAGAATAAACTATTCCGAAAAGGAAGTCAACAGGTTTTACTCATTTTTAAAAAATTTTTCCCGAAATGTGCTGGTGATGCGTTTCGTTCTGCCAGCCCAAAACCTCATAACGGTTCAGCATCGTACCTACACGTCTTTTCCGTATTGTCAGTGCAGCGGTGAATCTTCATTCATTGTATTTCTCCTTTATCAATTTGTTAAAATCATAAATTCGTTTTGCTGCTTGTCTAGCGTGATTATCGGGGTGATCTTCAAACACTTCTGTCTTAAACGTTTTCTTATTCGCACAAACAAGAATTAATTTTAACGGACGTTCATGGAATAATTCTGAATACATGAAAGCATAAATCGCTGTTTGTAGCCAATAATCAGAAAGATAATCTCTCCGAACATGATTCAGGCATTTAAAATCAAGAATCGCTAACTTTCCTTTCCATATTACTACGGCATCTGTTCTTCCCGCAAGTCTTATTTTCTCATTATATAAAAATTTTTCAACACAAACTGTCTTGTCAACAGAAGACAATTCTGGAATAGTGTTCTGAAAAAGTTTTTGGGCGAGCCATTGAACATCTGGTAGTGGCTCGCCCAAAAGATGTTTCTCTCCAAGCAAATGATAATCAGTGCCTAATTTTCCTGCTTGCTCTTTGATTCTTTCATGATCAGGAGTTATCTTTTTCCATCTTTCCAGAAAAGAATGGTCAGCGGTATTCCCAAGAGCGGTAGTGACAGAATAAAATTTTTGATCATGAACATGGTAACGGCGGCCAACATCGTCATAAGAAACGGTTACATCATCCATTTAAAACATTCAATTTCGGTTCTACTACTCCTTTGAATTTGCAATATTCGCAATCAAACTTACACCCCTTGTCTATTTCATAATCTATCCATTTCATAATATACTCTGCTCCACAGACAGAACAAAGAAGAGTAATATTATATTTGTCCCGTGATTTAGACGAGTCGCCTTCTTTTGTGAGAATCATTTTGGTTTTCATTTGTATCCGTATTTTGCTGCTAAAAGACTCAATGCAATCATAGCATGATCTTTGTTTGTATCAATTTCGTATTCAAAATCATCAACGATTTCAAAAATCTTTTTTTGGTCTTCTTTATTTAAACCAGCAATTGCGCCTTTAATGTTGAGATATAATATATCAGACTTTGTGACTTTACTTTTTTGCATACCCATCTTTTGCCCACCCCGATCCTTTTAAATGAAAATTACAAGTTGAAATCTGTTTCATGGTCTCATAAGAACCACATCTTGGACATTTGTGAACTTGTTCAGCGATATCGGCTCCTTTACTGTCAACATGAACATTTGAAAATTCCTCAAAATTGTACTTGCACACTTTGCACAAAAATTCAAACAGCGGCATTTTTCTTCCTCTCTGCAACCAATACATCATTCATTTTATGTTCTCCGCACCAATCAGATGGAAAAACAGGAGGGAAACCTTTCATTGTTGGCGCATTCCTGCGGCACCGACCGATATATTCGTTTTTTGGTGCATAATTCGTACAATTTGAACAAATCATTCCTGTTGCTTTGTCTTTCCAATTGTCTTTGTTCGTTGTGTTACTCATTTCTTTCTCCTAGAAGTAAGAACTTTCCATTTCAGGATGATCTTTTTTTATACGTTTCATTTCAGACTTGAAATTTTCGTCCATCTTTTTGTGAGGATTCACAACACCATGATAAATATTCACGGAAGTAAAAAGACGAATGATATTATCTTTCTTTCCACAATCGGGACATTTTCCTTTCATCGGCATGATTCGTTCTGCAATGCTTAGCGTCTCCTCCCATTCGTGCCCGCATCCCTTGTGTGGATATGAATCATCGCACTTATACAGATAAGTCGGCATTTGACTCCTCCTTCTTGTCTTCATTCTTCACCGGAGTAGGTTCCGTTTGCTTCGTTGATTTTTTCTTTGATCCATCTGATGGCTTTGGAGAAGGGTTCAACGTAGGGTTTATATTTCCCTTGGGCTTTTTCTCCTCCTTCTTGTCTTCAGGGAAAAGATCAGGAAATGCAGCTGCGACAAGTTTTTTGGTGATATTTTTATAAGGAGAAATTCCTTCAAACATACCTTTCAGAATTTTTCCTTCGTCTGGGTGAAGATTTTCAAGCATCACCAAAAGAATTTCAGAAAGTTTTTCTTTGCTTGCTTTCTCTCCTTCCATGAAAATATAAAGTCGCTTTGCCTCTTGGTTCAGATTTGTTCCTTGAATAAAAACATCTTCATCCGCAGGAGGCTCTTTGTATTCAAGTTTGTCAACGTCTTCTTTCGTGAACTTCCATTTATAATCTCCGAATGTATACAAAAGAATCGTGTTAAGCGACCGTTCGGAATTCGCTTGAAGGGCTTTTACTCTTTCTCTGAACGGGGTAATTTTTGAAATCGTTTCCAGTTTTTCAGGAATTGATAAATTGTTCAATTGACCATTCTTGAACTTTTCGTCCAGAATTTTCTTCGTCAACATTTCGTGGTAAAGATGTGGATCCATTTTCTTTTCTTTCTCCTTTAATTAATTGTATAAATAATACTATAAACAGTCTTTAAGGGAACTCGCAATTCCCTTAAAGACCTAAATCCCAACATCTATATTCGAGGTATAGCATGTCAGAATCTAAGCATATTTATATTGTATACAAAACTACCAATCTTGTCAATCAAAAGTTTTATATTGGCGTGCATCACCAAGATTTTCATTTTCCTGTGCTTTTTGATGGATATCTCGGCTCTGGATTAAATTTACAAATGGCCATAAAGAAATACGGTAAAGAAAATTTTATCCGTGAAACTCTTTTTGTTTATTATACTTCCGAAGAAGCTTATGCCAAAGAAAGAGAAATTGTAAATGAAGCATTTATTGCACGTAAAGATACCTATAATATTTGTATTGGAGGACAGGGAGGTCCATTACGGCAAGGATATAAGAATTCTAAGGAAATGATAAGAAAAATGAGCGAAACAAAAAGATCGCAAAACTTATCTGGAGAAAATTCCCCAATTTATGGAATACCCAAATCAGCATCGCATAGAAAAAATTTATCCAAAGCCTGTATGGGGCGAAAATTAACTGAGATAACTAAACAAAAGATAAGCGAAAAATTATCAGGCGAAAATCATCCTTTATTTGGTAAACACCATACTGAAGAAACTAAACAAAAAATTGGTGATGCCAATAGAGGAAGAAAACACACAGAAGAAGCAAAAAAGAAAATTAGTTTTGCTTCTTCTGGTAGTAATAATCCAATGTATGGTAAAACGGGGAAAGATCATCCCGCGCACGGTAATAAACTTTCCGAAGAGACTAAACAAAAAATGTCAGAAAGTGCAAAGAAACGACCGACAATAAAATGCCCCCATTGTGGTAAAGAGGGCAAAAAACCAGCAATGATGTCTAGACATTTTAATAATTGTAAATTTAAGACTCCATAAAAATTTCTAAAGACCATTCCTTTTCATTTGTGGTTTTAGTTTTATTGACTCTTTGATTATGAAAAATCTGTCATTTTTCCAAGCAAGACGACCATTTTGTTTTCTGCCAAATATTTCATTGTATCACCCTGCGATACATTTTTATTTAGCTTTTGTTCGTTAAAAATTTCAATACCTTCAAAAGCAATATCAACTGGATCAAGTAAGTCAATTAATTTTTTGTTTCGTTCCCAATTTCTTCGGAGTTCAACCGGAGCAGAAACAAAATCATCTTTTGCGTGGATCATTAAATCTTGAAGACGTTTTTTCGTAATTGGCTTTTGTCTCTTTCCTTCAGTCACAAAAGTATCGTCATCAGAAAGAACATTAGGAACACCGTCTCCAGAATCACCTCTAATTATAAGTTCATTCCGGAAGTAATCCGGTTCGTTGATTTCAATAAAATCCTTTGAAGAATAATCCCACTGCTTTACAAGTGTATTTTTTTGAAGTTGATAAAAATCTTTGTCTTTTGAAACGATGCACACAGGAGATTCCGCTTTATAAGCAAACGCTGCAATCAAGTCATCTGCCTCACAGTTTTTGACCGAAACAACATAAAATGGAAAGTTTTCATGAAGAATCACTTTCATTTCATTCATTACACGGAAAACCATATCCCAATCAATAACCGAATCATCTCTTATCTTTCGGCGATGGGCTTTATAATAAGGAAAATAATCTTTTCGCCATGATTTTGAATCACATAGAACCAAAAGTTCTCCAAATTGACTTGATAAATTGACGTTTATTTCTCGGTATTTGTTCAAGATGATATGACGGAGAAGATTGTCATTTAATGTAATCTTCTCCCTGAACACCGCCCCGGTAATAGAGGAGATGCATAGCGCCGAAAAATCTGTTAAAATCATTTTATTTAATACTCCTCTATTTCTGATTCAAGTTGTTCTAACAATTCCCGTGCAACATCATCCCAATATTCAAAAATAAGATCATGGAATGCTTTTTCGGGATCACTATCTAAGAGCGCAAGAAATTCTTTTGCTCCTTCTTCAAGATCATCCCACACATATTCGGGTTCAAGACGAATGTACCCGTCCATCCCTATAACTTCTGGTGCATAACCAGGAGACCAATGACTAGCAGCTTCGCCAGGATCAACAGACCATTCGGTCACAAAAAGACTCAAAGCAACACCAAGATGATAAACACCGTATTCAAATTCTTGCATAATTAGCTCCGTTTTGTTTTTATCGTTCAATTAACTTTCATAAACAGAATACACGCTTTATTCAGCAAAATCAATAAAATTCTATCGGTATTTTATATTTTTCAAACAACGATTCAAGTTTTTTTGTTATTTTTCCTGTTCTTGGATAAAGAGGAAGGCGTTTAACTTCTTGTTTTTTCATCTCTTTAATGAGTTTATTAAAACAAGATTTCATTACCTTTTTATGAGGAATCTTTTCAGAAGGGTGAATATAAGGCAAGGGTTCTTGTTCAAGATAATCGGCCATTGCTCTTAAAGCAGAAGGCAAGTCATAACCTTGTTTTTCAAGTCCCGTACGTCTCCATGAATTTTCAATCTTGCCCAACATAATGTTTGCGTACCGATTTATTGCTCCACGAACAAGACCGCCATTTTCTTCGTTAGGCTCGTCCATTTGTTTTCTTTTATGGGCATGATCAACTACCATGTCCTCAAGAGGAAATTCTTTCTTGAGGATAGGGCAAATATTATTTTGAGCGGTATGCAATTCTTCTTTTAATTTGATTATGTCCCTATGTTTCAAAGGGATGAAATTTTTGGGAGTTTGGGATTTCCCCCACGAGTCTTTCATATACTGTCCTTTTAACTGGAGATAGGGTGCAATAGAAATTCTTCGTTCTATCGTATTTATATCCCTTCTCTTTGACATAAGACTCTGCATTGTTGATGGACGAAAAGGAGTTTATCCAATCCCCCGGACAAGAATACGGTTCAACAGAAGCCAAAATCAATCCCGCGTCATCGTTTAGATGAACAAAAACTTTTTCTCCTGCCGGATACTTCTCTTCTATCTCGTGGCATTCATCATCAAACGAATCCAATCGGAGCATTAGTTCATGGCGTTCTTTTCGGAGTTCTTTGATTTCAGAAATAACATCTTCAAGAAATCCCACAGGATCTGCGCTTAATTGAAGATGCCCGTATTCATAAAGATCGGCCAGTTTATCAAGTGCATCTTGGAGCTTTTTCATGTTATCCGGCGCAGGATACCCCTACTTCTAAAGTGGGGGAGGAATGCGCATTCCTCCTTTCAATTATTTGTCCGCTTGACTTCTCAAGCAAGGTTAATTTCTTATAGATCGCTGAGGCGTGAATTTTTGCCCCATCCAACATACGCAAGTCAAAATACCCACTACTCCTTCTACCAAAAATAAAACATTCCTTGCCGTCGTATCGTACTTTGTCAAACAATCTAAACCCGTATACCTCGTATGGAGCTTGATTCAATTTCTTCTTGCCACCTTTTAAAAAGTTTGCCTTATGGATTTGCCGGTTATGTCTGCGAAAATTCTTAATCGCATACCACTCATCAGCAAGTTTTGCCTGTGGATGTCCCGCAATACAAAGCGCATCAATCCTATGCTCTTTGGGTAAATCATTTCTGATGCGTGTATTTTTAGTAATATAGCCATAGGTTAACGAAACATTTGGATATAGCTCCTTGAGTTTGTTATAAAATGCCCACCGCATAATTCCCATAAAAGCTGCATCCCGAAATGATGGCTGTCTTTTTAGATTCAATTTGAGTGTTCCGTTGTGATATGCCTTATGACAATCTTCACACAACGTTATAAGATTATTTGGTGAATCGCCACCTGTTTTACGGCTTTCAATATGATGTACATTAAGGATTTTGTTTTTACAGCCTTTCTTTCCGTGACACTGATGACCATCTCTAAACAACACATACTCCCGCACATTCCAAAATCCTAACTGCTCGCCCTTTTGATAGTCTTTGCTCTTAATTTCAGGATTTTTAATTTTCTGTATATTGAAAGAGGCCACTTCAACTACGGTTTTACTAATCGGTAGGATTTTACGGGCATTTTCAACAGCCGACAAATGAGCACCAATCTTATTTTGAATACTCGGTGCAAGCCAGCCTTTGTCTTTTCCCCTGTTGTCAAATCTGGCAGGACGATATCTCAAGCGATTGCGACGCGTCCTGCGGTTCTGTCTTCTTGTGGATAAAAGGTCTACTATGTCACTTCTAATTTGTACCTCAGACGAATAGAGTTCTTCGTCTTCCGTAGATGCCGACAAGCCAATTGTTTTACTACCAGCATCTATACCCAATGTAATTTCCTGCTTGTTTTCGCCTGTTGCATATTTTAATTGAATCATGAACGGTGTGCGTTTTACAACTGCCGCCTTACCGTCACGCAACAATATTCTTGCTTTTCGCGGGGTAGTCGGCATTAGCGGCTCCCCGCGCATGTTTAGTACGTAGACTCTCAAGTTACGTCTCCTTTCAGAGTTGAAATCCATCGCCAATGTTATCGCAAGGTTTGATGTTGACAACACTGTTCCTACCCATCAGAACTGTTTAATCACCAACCGCAGAGCTACAGACTTGGATTAACATCCGTAGGTGCCTATATATTCTTGCGTAACGTAGTGCTCGAAACACTTAGGCTAATCAACTATGGCTTTTGCAAGCCCCCAATTCAAGCCGTCAGGCTTGAATTGGGGGGCAGTTGACGTTAGCCATTTTCTCCCTCAATCCAATAAAGTTAATTTATTGTTCCAAACTGTACGATAGCCACGCGGATGGTCCCCATCATATTTGAAGAATTTAACGATAACCCACGTTTCGTGACCAGTGTCCATATCTTTGATTATCGCAATATCATCCTCTTCGTATCCAATAATAAGATACGGGATCAAAGCATCAAGATATTCATACATCACACGAGAACCGATTGCTGGCATGAAGTGCATTTCTTACCTCATTCTTTTTCAAAATGATCTTTGAAACACGCAAAAGTTTTGGGATGCTCCAAATAATATTTTTTAAATATTGGTTTTACTTCTTTTTGCCAAATAGACGATATATCATCTGGATTAAATTTTATTAGATATTCTTTAGAAAACAATGCTTTCCATGTATACGATTCGTCATTAATTGAAAAATCGGTGCACCAAAATTCTTTAGATGTTCCGTTTTTAAAAATAAATTCAATCAAATAAACATACGCAGGATTATAAATCTCTAAATCATTAAGTATATCTTGAGCCTCAACCATCTCAGAAAATTTCTTCATTTTATTTTCTCCTTATTTGACTTCCTTAACTTCGCCGGTGAATATAACAGCTACTCCGCCTTTTGCGTAAAGAGTAGTCAAACCCTTCATGGCTTTTTCGTGCTTTGCTTTCGTGATCCAATACATTTCACCAGAAACCGGGTTTTTGTACCCATAACGCTTTTTCGTATATACTCGCTTCTTAGGACCGTTTTTCAGCTTCATGCTGTGATAAGTAGAGCCGTCAAGCCCCAGGAGACGCATCATCCGACGAAACTCAGGGCCATGAGCCTGCTTTGCCCGAGGATAATAATGATGAACATAACAATGACAAATTTCATGGGCAACAGTCCGATGAAGAATTTCTTCGCGGTATTCTTTGAGGTAGTCAGAGGAAATTTTAACAACCGGGCGTTCGCGGTATTCGGTACCGAGACGAGGTTTTCGTTCATCAACGTACATGTAGCCCGCTTCGCCTGTATACGCAAGACCAGCAAAACCACGCTTCAAAACTTCAATGCGAAAATCAATGTCAATTTCAGCAAAACCAAAATCTTTCAATTTTGATTTAACTTCGTCGGCACGATCAAGAATGGCTTTCATGTCGTCACTGAAAATCTTCATAGTCACCTCATTTGTTTGTTTGTTTTTAAAGCATCACTTAACTTTCACAAACAGAATAAACGATTTTTCGCCTTGAGTCAACACTTATATTTTGATTTTTGATCCTCCAAGAATTGCATTCCCACAAGTGATAGTGCCATTTTCTTCATCCATAGACGGAACAAAGACAATAACATCAAAACCAGCTTCAATCAAGTTGTTTTCTGCTTCCCGGTAAACTTCATAAGAACAGTATCCGTTTTCTGTCTTGAAGCCGTTCTCTTTACAAGCGTCATTGTTATGTATCGGAGTGATTTTTACCATCCAACTCATAGGATCAAATAGCTCGGCAAGTTTGTTTGCATCAATATCATTACTTGAAGTAATTGCAAAATTCAAACAGTATTTCCGACCAACAGGAGGCGGAAGATATCTTGCCATAAGCGAAATATCTTTGAGAGAATGGGAAAGATTATAGAACATGTAATTTCTCTTTTCTTCGTCTGTCGTGTTGATTGACAATTGAAGCCCTGCCTGGCCATTAAATGTTTCGTTTTTAATGGTACACCATTGAGCCAAGATATTTTCAAGATTATTCTTTTTCAGCACTTTGGGAAGCATCGTCGTGAAAACGGGGTGAATGGTTTCAATCCTGAAATCAAGAGTATACTGAATATAAAACTTTTCGCTGATAAGAGATTCAGCAAATTTAAAAACGTTTTCATGATTAAAAGTCGGTTCTCCCATTCGTGCAAAATGAATGTTCAGCCGATCAGTGTATTTTACTCTGGGATAACATTTTCGGGCATTCACAAATTGATTATAAAGATCAGAAACAGTAGCGTTTCCACCAAACTTGACGTTAGGAACGTCACAAAAACGACACTTCATAGGACAGCCGTATTGAGTGGAAAGAGTCATGACCCATTTTTCAGACAAAGACTTTACTGGTCCATTTGCAACACCGTTAATTTCTTCGTTAAATCCAAGAAATTGTGCCCGAATGTTCTTGTCTTTACCATAATCACCAATGGACAACGTTTCAAGCTCGCCTTTGGAATACTCGTCAATTACAATTTTACCAGTAGGCAAATCAATCTTTTTCATTTTTCAGACTCCTTTTCAAATTCCATTAGATTCGACTGTCCAGTTGAAGCAGTTGTTAGGCTTCTTCGTTTTCGTAAACGATAGTTCCATTATCATCGCATATTTTTGTTATTGGTCTTTGGTATAATATTTTTACTTTTTCTTTTTTCATCAACGCAAAAATATTACGTGATGATTCTACGTCAAATCCGTATGAGTAAAATTCACCCATACAACCTTTAATGCTATACACCCGAAATCTTTGGTAGTCGGTTTTCATTTTCTTCCTCCAGTTCGCCGTCAGTATCTTGACGAATAACAGGCTAAGGGGCGGGCCGCTTACCCTTGCGGTTATGCGTTAATATCCGCTACTCACTTTTCAGCGTTCAGCCGATGCCCGAGGTATTCGTGAAAACATCTTTCGCAGACAAGCACCTCCCCGTGGGCGTCTGTGGTGTAAAAATCAGAAGACGGAGTGCATTTGTGGATTTCTCCGCAGACCCAACAGAGATATCGCTTGTATGTTCTATCTTCGTGGCAACTTGTTACTACGTGTCCTGCCTGTGCTACATTGCGCCATTTATAACCGCAGTCGAGGCACGTTTTCATTCCGTCAATACGTCTCTCAGTTGATACGTTTTCGCTTCCGCATTTTGGACAATTCATGTCATCTCCTTGAAAAATCGCATAACAATTCGTTTCACGCGGGCTGGCCAAACTGCGGCCAGCCCGCGTGAACTCAAGCGTTAGCTGTCAATAAACGCGTACTTAATATGTGCGCTAACAACATGCTTTGGTAGCTCGTTAAAATCTTGCTCTAAATGTGGATCGTCAAATTTAACAATTGCCTTGCCATCCAGATAAAACACTTCGTAAGTGTTGGGCGACTTGGTTACATGGCAACGCCCCTTCAAATCTTCTAGCGTCCAATCCGTACCGATTTTTCTGTTAATGGCTTCTCGTATGATGTCGTCTTTCTCTGTCATTAACACAGTCATCATTTGCCCAGCTAACAACTCGGTCAAACTGGACTCTTCATTACGCTTCGCTTCATTCATCGCCGTTTACCTCCAGTGTTATACGTCCACGATCTCAAAGCACCGAATCTTCGCTTCATGCATTAGCTCTGCATAATTCTTCCGATCCTCGGCGCCAGGAACCACATGCAACTTTACATCGCGCAACCCCATCAGTTTCTCGCGTCGATCAACATTAACCATTCGTGAGTAGTGATAGCCTTTTTTGTAGGCGTAATTTCTAGCGTAATTTCTAGCGTCTTCGTAGTTTCGCGCCAGCACGTATAACAATTCGTTCAACATCGCTCGTTCCTCGCTCGGGCGCGCTAACGCGCCGGTTAAATCAGCCGTTAGAGACCAGCAAAAACATGGCCGCCCGCCTGGACAAGCCAATCGCGTCACTTTCGCAACCGATAGGCCGCTTTGAAGGTGTTCCGTTGCCCATTTCCACGCCGCCTCCTTGCTTTCGGCAACGAAATAAACAGGCTTCGGTTTTTTCGTGCTCCACACATTCGTCCGCTTCGTCGTTATTCGGTACAGGTATTTGTCCATGTGCTTTCTCCGTTTCCGCCTCCACGTTATGGTGCTACCTTGAAATTTCCGTAGTCAATTTCGGAAAGAGCAAAATAGAGCCTTTCGTTTTCTTTTTCGCCCCAAGGTGAGCCATTAAAACAATCTCCGCAAAGAGACCCTTTTAGGAACCTTTCGAGGTACAACACAACGTCCTTCTCTGAATACACCTTCTCGTTAGAAAGTGGTCTTTTAATGGTTCTGCTTTCCATATGATTACCTCCCGCGCCATAACAAGGCGCCTGAGCTTAAACGTTATCTTCTTGGCCTGCCGCTGCTAACGAATTCGTCAAGCGTTCTTAGGGCATCTTCAAGTTTGGGGTGAATATTGGAAATATTGAAGTGGCGAATATTCCGCATTTCGTAATTGATGCTTGCCAAAACGCAGGCCTCTCTCAGCTCTGATGGCGTAAATTGAGCCTGCGCAATTAGGTTTTCCAGCATGTTCACTAAGCGGTTATATTCAGGGTCGTTCATGTACTTTTCTTTTGGCGTTTTCATTTGGTTTTTCCATTAAAGATAACAACTCACGTCAGGCGGATGCTACGCACCGCTGCGCTCTGGGTTAGCCTTCCATCGCCAGCTTGATTGCCCGGCGCACTTTTTCCAAATCCTCATGGGAAAATGCTACATTCCCATTGTATGCCTCTCTACAATCATACGCATTATCAAGCCAGCGCAACACTTCCAGCATTTCAGGAGCGGCGGCTATCAAGCGGGCGTTTGCCTCGTGTTCTTCCTTGGAAATGCTACGTGGATCGCCGGTGCCACAATCAAAATAGTCCACCATCGCTATGCGCTTGCATCCAGAAGAAATGGCTGTTTTCACATTCTCACCTTCAATCCTCCAAGGTGCGTTGCTATGCACCGGGTAATCTTTTCCTCTGTAGACTGTTTTGTTGTCACTCATATTGTCCCCCCCTTATCTCTTCAATTAGAATTTCGCCGCGCAACAAATTTTCAGCAACCTGCTTCTCTTGGTGATTTTTCATCAGGCAAGAACCGCAAATAATATTCTCGCTGTGGTTACAGGAAGTTATCATACAAACCCCTCAAAATAGCATAACGGTAGCCAACCCCGAATAAGGTGCGTGTCGTGACCATCTATCAAGAACCTATCTTCGCAACATATCCAATCATACTCGCCGTCGTCTTTCGCGTCGTTCTCTGGAGCAACATTAGAAAACCACGCACTACAAACTGTTCCGTCATGCAAAAACAACAATATCTGCTGACCGTTTGTCGGTAGTGTTTCCGGGCCATACAAGGGTATTTGATACATTTTCAGACTCCTTTTCCATGTAATTCTTCCTAGCTCCGTTGTTCCAACATGTATAACACGAACTGGCTCATACCTTCGAAGTCAAAGGTGACCGTTTCACCGTTTTGCAGCGCCTCGTGAATTTCTTTCTGTTCATCGTTATATGCCTTCATTACTTTCTTAAATCCATCCGTATCAACAACTTCTTCCATGATAAATTTATCACGAATTGCAGCAATAGAATGGCAATTTTCACTAAATGGAGATTTAAAAAGTTCCTGTTTGTTGCCTTTGAAAACACACTTTCCTTCTTTGTAGATATAAAAGGTCTTGAAATCGTTTTTTACTGGATACGGAACTTTGGGAGTGCGGGGAGTTGCCATAATAATTCTCCTATTTGTTTTTTTTTGAATTTTTAATTACACACAGAGATTCAATTGTTTCAACCGCACAATCCTCGGGCAAGTTATACGTCACTGAGGCTGTAGCATCAATAAACCTATACATTCCTGGCATATCTGAGTGAGGACTGTTCTTAAAAAGAGGTATTACCATTGTTTTTGCTCCTTAAAATTTGAATTATCTTATCGCGTATCACGCTTTACGAAATAATCTAAACATAGTTATGGGTGGTTGTAAAGACTTTTTAATCATTATCGAGAAAAAAGTCTTTGCTCTTCAAAAGAAGACAATCAGGATCATTGTTTCCTTCTTCAATTGAAAAAGAAAGCAAAAACTTCTGCAACTTACCGACAATTGGACCCGGAGAAAGTTCCCATTCACGAATAAGATCCTTGCCTGAAACAGCCAGTGAATGGGTGCTAAAAACAACCTCTTCAACCATCGTGCAACCACAAACAATGTTCTTGATTTCATGAAGTGCAAGAGCATCTTTTGCAATGTTTGCTTTTGAGTCAGCAATACGAATCCGAGTCAAATCCTTCCATGAAAGGTTTGCTTCATTCAGATCCTTCTTTAACTTTCGGCGCGCCTTCGGAGAAAGATCAAACATTTGTCGCATGTGGAAATTACACAGACCAGCAATCTGGGAAATCTCGTCATTACTGAAGCGAAGGTCCCTGAGACGGCTAACGATGATATCCTTGCCAAGAACTTCATGACCGGAAAAACTCCCATCACCCGCAATCTTATATGCAAGCGGCTTTCCGATATCATGTAAATAAGCAGCTAACTTGACCATTGGAAACTTAGTAGAAACATGATCACCAGCAAGCATCATGTGGTCCCAAACAGTTTCAGTGTGAAACTTTCCGCCAGTGTGATTCCATGATTCTGCCATTTCAGGAAGAATCATTTCAAGAACGCCGACTGTCAGTAACGCACCCCAAAACGCGGAAGCGTTTTTCAATTCCATGGCCTTCATGATTTCCATCTTGATCCTTTCAGGTGCAATGCTTGAAACAAGATGAAGATTATCCCGAACAGCCTTAAACGTTTCAAAATTAATTTCAAAATCGTTCTTTGCAACAAATCGGCAAAGACGAATAATCCTGTTGGCGTCTTCTGCAATCCGAACATTAGGATCACCAACAAAACGAATTATGCCGTTTTCAAGGTCTTCATAACCGTTGAAAGGGTCAATGACTTCTCCAATAGAACTAATCGCCATTGCGTTCCAGGTGAAATCTCTACGGGAAAGGTCTTCTTCAATCGTGTCAACAAACGAAATTGAAACATCCTTTTCGTTGCCGTTGCCATTGTAACGATCACCGCGGAACGTAGCAATTTCAATGCCGTCAATCAGAACAACCCCGAATGTAGCACCAACAAAATCGATATCTGCCTCGGGAAAATTCTTCTTTGCAAGTGAAATGATTTCTTCGGGCTTGGCCTTTGTCGCAAGATCAAAATCGTGTGGTTCATGACCAAGAAAATGATCACGAACAGCACCACCGACAAGAAACGTGGGATGGCCAGCACTTTCAAGCACTGACCAGATATTTTTGATTTTTTCAGGCAGATTCATCATAAAAACCTCTTCAAGGAGAATTAAAAGTCATTCAATCAACTTACATATATATTTTAACTCTCCTTGAATATAATTTCAAGAACTTTCTTCAACAAAAGCATAAATAATTTTCATTTTTTGGTTAAACCTCATTTTTCCGATTAGTTCCTCCCCCGTACACTTCACATGCACAGGGGTGGCTTGTTCAATGTTGTCTTCCTGAGTTCCGTCAATTGGCATGAGCCAACACGAAGAATCATCGTTTTTCTTGCAAATAGGACACACAAACTCGGCATCATTCGGAAAATGCTCAAATACACGATACATAAAACCTCCAGATTAATTAGTGATTAATAATTGCAAACCGTTGAACCCATAGAAAACAATAACACAGATCCAAGAATAAAAAAGTTTTTTGTTCATAAGATTCCTTTTTATGAATCAATATTCGTCTTCATCTTCGCAATACATATAATCATCATCTACTATTTCTTCTCCACAAAAGCAACAGAATTTAGGAGAATACGTTGAACTCATTTCATGAAGAACCTCAAAATCAGCATTACATTCAATGCATGAGATTTCTATTTTTTTAGCCATATTTCTTTTTTCTTCTGGTGTTCCCGTCAGTCACACTTTGACCCTTTTGAACACGCGGCGCAAATTTTACATGATCCTTGATATATCCATTCTGTACTCCCACAGAATGGACAAGAATCACCGTCTTTTTTATTTAGATATTCAAATTCAAGCGCCTTCATGTATTTGCCAAGAACACGGGTCACAACAGAAGAAAATTCGGTGATTCCTTCGTCTGCTTTCTTCAACTGATCAATTATAAATGCAGGACGCACACCATGACGCAACGCAAGAGAAATAAGTCTTGTGGTGGACCGATAACGTTCATTCATAAAGAGATTTGCAATATCCTTGTATTCCACATCAGATTTTTTGATAGGAACAATTAGTGAATATTTTCGTCCGTCTTTGCGAAGAATTCCTTGTTTTGCAGAATGAGGAACGTACATTTCTTCCCTGTTCGCTTCTCCTGCAAAAATTTCATACGGAAATCCTTCATGAATTCCGACTAGAACAATCCAATCCTTTCCTACAACTTTAGCGTGGTGAATGTCGCAAGAAACATCTTTCGGGCGTTTCGGCGCACAATTGAAATGTATTGTGCTTGGTCGTTCATCACAATACGTCACTCTTTTTTCTTTTTGCTGATCCGGCGGAGTGAAAACAAGAATTCCTTCACGGGAACCTTCACGATACACAGAAACAGCCCTCACTCCTTGTTCCCACGCTTTCATGTACAGAGATTCAATTGTTTCAACCGTACAATCCTCGGGCAAGTTATACGTCACTGAGGCAGCAGCATCAATAAACTTATACATTCCTGCCATCATTTCAAGTTTCATGAATGGATCAATTTCATGAGCAGCCTTAAAGAATCCTTCGCCAAGATAGGTTTTAAGAATTTTCATTGCATGTTTTCCAATTTCTCCAGATTCATCTTTGATTGATTCTGGCAATGTTTCAAGGAAAGAAAAATCAGAAGAATCTTTAGGTATCTTTGACATGAGATAATCTTTTACTCCAGATGGCATGACAAAATAATATTCCCATTCATTTTTAGATACTGCTCTTGTCTTTCGCCAATAAGCAGGAGCAAAAATGGGTTCAAGACCAGAAGAAATGCACCCTTCAGGAAATGTCATAGAAAGCGAACCCGTGGGCGCGATGGATAAAAGTGCCAAGTTCCGAAGCGGGAGAACTTCATCAAGATCGTTTTCAAGTTCAAGAGAATGAATGACATTACTAAAGAAACTTGATCCCATCAGATCCTTTGCAGTGATTCCTAATTCGTATGCTCCCGCTGGACCTTTTTCTTCTGCAAGTTCTTGGGATGCTTGAAAAGCAAACTTTGCATAATATTCCATGAATTCAGAAATTGCTTTGATTGCTTCTTTTGAATCATACTGAATATCTGCATTCAAGAACCACTGGTGGAGATTGGTAATACCCATACCAACCTCTCTTGTCAGTTTTGCAAGATCACGCTGTTCGGGTACACCATAACGGTCATTGTCAATTTCGTATTGAATAGCATTATCCAAAAGACGGATTAGATTTTGTGTCTTCTGATATAGAATTGGACCATATTCCATAGGATTATTTGGGAACATACCCATGTTGATTGAACCCAAAAGACAAATTCCATAAGGGGCAAGCGGTTTTTCGCTGCAGGCGTTGGTACTGACCACACAAAAACGTTTATCACCAGTAGCAAGATAAATTTGGTGGATCATAGATCCTTTCCGCATAAGATCAATGAACTGAACACCCGGTTCCGCGCTAACATGAGCAGATTCAGAAATAAGACTGAAAATATCTTTTGCTCGGACAATCTTGGAAATGATTTCGTGTTTGGTTTCAAAATGCAATTCCCAATCATTGTCTTCAATGACGGCTTCCATAAAAGCGTCTGTAATCTGAACAGAAATGTTTGCATTATGAATAAGATTCAAATCAGTCTTTGAATTAATAAATTCAATCACATCAGGATGATTACACTTGATAGAAAGCAGAACCGCCGGACGCCTGCCTGCTTGTCCGACATAATTACCCATTGACTGAAGATATTCCATCCACGGAATTGCTCCTGTGGATTCGTTTGCTGCATTATTTACTTTTGCTCCTTTAGGACGCAAAACAGAAACATCAACACCAAGTCCCTGACGTTTCGCAGCACAGATCATCATATCAGAAACACATTTATTAATGCCTTGAATAGAGTCCTCAGAAAGGGGTATAGTCGTGCAATTGGCTAAGGAAATGGTAGATTTGCTACCAACACCCGAAAGGATGGAACCACCGGGGCGGTACCATCCTTCCATCATATCATCAATCCAGATTTTTTCCCATTTCTCGGGCTCAGACTCATAAACAGCAAGATTTCGTGCTACCCGAGTAAACACCTCTAGTACGTTTTCTTTTTCTCCGTTCTCTTTATCAAAAGCATATTTTGCATTAAAAATATCAATCGCCATTTGGTTGTTCTTAAAATAATCTTCTGTTTCCACTTTTTGGTTTTCTCCTTTATATGTTTGTATTTTGACTTGCAATCAATTTTTTGGTGAACATATATTCGAGTATGCACTTTAATTAAAAATCAAAAGGTAGACAATCCTCGTCATTCCTATGGGAAATTTAGAACCATCCGAAGAGAGGAGGATCGTCATAACCTTTGCGGTGTTCTAATTCATGTTTGTGTGTTGCTTGTGTTGTGAAAATTGATCGTGCAGCATCATTGGCAATCCTGTGCCGAGTTCCACACGCCCGCGGCGAGCCCGGTCACTCCCAGCGCGCTGTAGACCCAGTTGCGCGTAGATTGCCTTGATTCTTCAGGCAGCCAGTACTCTGTGGTCGCATACGCCAGCGCCAGCACGCCGAGCTTGGCCGCCACAATAGTGCCGGTTGACGGGTTGGAGCCAAACAGCGGGTTCATCTCCTTGCACCCTCGATCCAAACCCCTGTCCGTGGACACTACGTCGAAGACCTGCCCACCGATGGCTGCGCCAAACCAAAACTTGTTCCACCCGGTCCATGAGCCGTCCGATTCGGACGAATAAGCAATCTGTGCAACATGAGGCCGCGAAAATTCTTCCTCAAAGGTTTCGGTGGGTTGACTCTCGTGTCCGGCCTGGAGATCGTGGTTGCCTGGTGTGAAGGAACATGCTGAAATTAAAAAAACTCCCACAACAAAAAGAGCGAAATAAATTGTTTTCATTGTTTTTTCTCCGGAAAAAGTTGATAAAGGTTTCAAATTTGAATATTTGAATACTTGAACGTATTTATCAACCTTCGCCCGGAGTTTTTTACTCAATCCATCCCATCTTTTTGTGAAATTTCAGCTTTTCATGATGAACAAACATATTAAAAGAAGCAGAAACGAACAAAAGAACTCCGATAATCGGGAAACCATACATGCACCATAGAGTGCCGTTTGTTAAAGCAAAAGCTCCTTTTATGGTAATCGGCATAGACGAAATCCACGAATATTTAGATGGATAATTGTCCGTGATAAAATCATAGAGTGAAATTGAATAAGACACAGAAAAGAATATTGTTATGGCGGCAAGCACAAGAGCAATATTCATTATCCATGACGGACCGGAAGAAACCAAGTGCCATAAAATTCCTGTTTGCATAGTGGTGAAAACGCTCCACCAAAAAATATCATTCGTGTATTCTTTGTTTAATTTTTTCATGTTTACTCAATTCTTTTCTGGGAAATACCCAAAAACTTGTTTCGTGAATTCCTTGCATAGCGATAATTTCTGGCTCACCATTAGGGTTTCCTTGAATGACTTCATACTCATTTCCATAAAAACAGAGAATGTCACCGGGTTCAAAAATAATCTGGTCATCTTTCATTTCAATAACTCCCTCCGCGAAGATAAGTAACGCCGTAAGGACCACAACAATCAAGACCGTTGTCGGCATCAAAAATATTGCCGCGAGCGTGTTTTGCAGGAGAAGACCAAGAAGCCGGTTTCAGAACATTGCCGTTGGTCTTGTCAATGAAGCAATAAGAAGAGCCGACTTTACTGGTTTCTTCAATACCGGTGCAAACTTTGATGTATCGCTTACCTTCGGTGAAAAAGTGAAAATCACGAATCGTATAACCTTCTTTGTCGCAATGCTCGTGATATTTCTTGACAAGACCGGCGAAAAAGGTCTTGAACTCGGCAGACTCGGTGGTAACGATGGCGACGATTGCTTTCTTCATGATCAACCTCTCTTTTAGAATTAGCTTCACTTGACTTTCACAACTACATTAAACGATTTTAAAATCCTTGTAAACAAAAAAAGAGCAGTTTTTTGTCTTGCTCAGGACATTTTTCAGGCTTCTTTTTCGCTTTCCAACTTTTCGTGAACCGCAATGATTACATTCAGAGCAGTCAACTTCCCGAACAGATAGAAGAAAGTTCGGGGGAAAGTAGTACCATGACTGTTTGTAACCATGTGGCTGTTAGCAGTGACATTGAGACCGCCGAAAATCTCGGCAAGAGAGAGACCGCGAACATAAGAAGCCTTCCGGGCTTCCATTTCATCAGCAATTGACTTGTAAACTTTTTCTTCACGCGGATCAACCGTCTTTTCAGCTTTCGGGGCAACCTCAGTTTCTTTGATTGCTTTTCGTGTTTCAAAGAGGCTTTCGGCCTCTTCAACGATCTCGGCAAATTCAGCAAACATCTTGGAATGTTTTTCGCGCCAGTTGTGAATATCAGGAATTGACCAGTACAATTCATGATAACGTTCTTCGTTTTCTTTGTCGCCTTTGTCGCGGCATTCAATGCTTAAATCATGCGTTAAGCGATGAAGTTTATCATGAACGTTTTTTTCAAAAGCACGGGAAACGTCTTTGAGTGCTGCATTCTTTTTTGCTTTACTTGAAAAAGTCATTTGTAACCTCATGATTTTTTGTTTGTCTCAAGTCACTCTCAACTTTCAAGTAAACATTAAACGATTTACCGAGAATCGTCAATACTTTTTCAAAGAAAAAATGAAATTTTATTCGTTTAATTTCCTCCAGTTTTCAGAAAATTCCACGGCCTCTTTCTTCGTCCCGAAAGACATGCGATTATATTTCACGGCAACCACCCATCGCCATGCCCGTTCTCGTTCTTGAACCCTGAATACATCACCCGGTTCATGATCTGTTTCAGCAATATCTTTGTATTTCTTGATTTTGTGAATCTTCATTTTCACTTAAAATTACAGATTTTAATAACGTTTTCGGAAAAAGTCAACGCTTTATCCGCCAAATCCCCAAGATCTCCATCATTCATAATGACATGAGAATAATTAAATTCGAGCACCTGAGCATCACTATGGGACATGTGGTAATTTTCTTCTTTGTTTGGATTCACAACAAGAACGGTAAACCATTTAATACCATTCTCTTCGGCCCACTGAACTGTTTTTCTAATTTCTTCTGGTTCACGCATACAAGTGAAAAGAACAACGTCAATAGCCAGACCATAATTCATGGCATCTTTGATTTCATTCAAAGGACCATTGAAATATTTGGTATAGAGATCCTTCAACTCTGAAAGCATATTTCGCATTTCAGGGGTTTTCTCTCCGTTCCACCCCATTTTCTTGGCAATGTCTTTCACTGTATCAACGGTTGAATGCCTTTCAAAGAAAAAATTAGCTCTAAATGGCAATTGGTAAAAGTAAGACTCACAGTAATCAATGAATGTATCCTTGCCGGCCCTTGGATAGCCATTAACGATAATAATCGCCTTCATTTCGTCTCCTAGTATTGATTGGTACACACATTACAACAGAGGCATTCCTAATAGTCTCGGAATGCCTCTCTGCTTTTTCTCTTGAACTGAATTTGGCTCCTAGCCAGTATTTGTCTGAATCTGGATACTGAACCTTGACTCTATAAAAATTCGTTGTTTCAAATATGCTCCTTTTATGCTTCTTGGGAAGAAAACCCTATACAGTAATATGGAATATCATCAAATGATTTTTTAAAAATAGGATATTCTACATATCCAAACTTTCCTTCTGCATAATATCCCGACTGCTCGACAAACAAACGAGAATTTTTAGGGAGTGATTGAAGATATTCAATCATCGTTTCAACTGGAACGGAATTTTCGTAATACGCTTGTTTGTCTGCTTCTTCTTTCAAAATACGCTGAGCTTTTTCAGAATAAAGAATCTTTTTTGTTGCGCTTCCTAGTCTTTTCATTTCATCAAAATCCATCATATAACACGATTCACAGTTGGTCCGTGTCTGCTTCCCGTCCTTGTTCCGACAATATTCAACAGGCGGCTTCCACTTTTTACAAATTGAACATCTAATATAATCTTCAGGCACTTCAATCATTGACAGCGTTTCAATATCAAATACTTTTTTCATATTTTCTCCTCAGTCTTTATGTCCAAGATTGAAATAATCCTCTTTTGATCCAGACGATTTTTAAAACGATTGCTCCATATCAAGGCGTCTTCTCTGATATTCACATTCCATGATTTCCACATTCGCAGATGACCAAAATCAAAATGATGATCCCGACAAAGCGTTATAAGATTGTCGGGAGCAAGCTCCAAATCAGGACGAACATGAAATGGATGAATATGATGAACATTCATCTGAACATCTTCCCTTCCACATATAGCACATGCAGGAAACTTTTTCAAGTGTTCTTTTCGCACATCATTCCACAATGACGATCTTTTGCCTCCCCAATTTTTAGCGATTTCGCGCAAAGGACCGACAATTTGTTTTTCAAACCAATCCATATTCTTCCCCGATAGTGTCAAAAACGTATTTTAGATGAAGTTTTAGAACGGGCTTCCATCTTACTTTATTTTTTCTCGGCCAACGTCTTTTTTCAACTGACCATACAAAATGAAGCGTATGATTAAAAACCCGTACGTCTCCAACATTTACACCGTTTTCATGAGAAACCCAATATTCTTTGTCGTACTTGTTTTGATCATATCTGACTTTCCTATCATGGTCAAAAATAAAACATTTTACGTCTGACATTCGTTCTCCTTTCGTTCCTCTATTCTATAATGAAGGATATGATAAACCATTGTATTATAACAAGGGTAATCAGTGCTGTGCTGAATACATCATCAAAAATCCATTTCATTATACCAATCAAAGTAACAACTCCGATAACAACCCCGATAACACCAACGATTCTTGGTGCGGCCGAATTCAAAAAATTATTCATATTCCCTGATTCTTAATCCAGTAAGGAAGATCATTTATTCGCCTCTCTGCAATTTTACAATATTCTTCTGCCATTTCACTTCCTATCCAATTACGCTTGTTTAGGATAGCCATCTTTGCGGTTGTCCCAGAACCCATAAAGGGGTCATAAACAATATCATTTTCGTTTGACCATGATATTATGTGGTCGTTTGCTAATTGTTCTGGGAACACGGCAGGATGATTTCCCGCATCTTTTGATTTTGTTGGGCATAATGTCCATACATTTTCAGCATCTTTCGTTTTCCTGTCACAATCAATGACCTTTGATAATAGTGACCCGTCTTTTTGCCTAAAAGACGATTTTTTCCCCCTGTAATTTTTAAGAACCTTCTCTTGTTGGATTGGGTTAAATGTTTTTGGTTTACCCTTGCTTAGAATGAACATATATTCAAAAGTATTGGCGTATCTTCTTAATGTTGGATATGCTGGTGCATAATTGCTTTTATGATAAATCATCGTATCAAGCAGATTAAAGCCACAATGTTCTACAAAGAAGATTGCTTGTTTAAAAGAGCTTAATGATTCGCAAAATTTCTTTGTTTCATCTGCTACTATCCAAACAACAACACCACCAGTTTTTGTAACCCTGAATAATTCTTTTGCAATTTCTTCAAAGGGAAAAGAATACCCTTTATAATCTCGCAAATTATCATAAGGAGGACTTGTCACAATTAAATCAACAAAACCATCGGGCATCATTGCCATAGTATCAAGGCAATTCTCATTGTAGATTTTATTTATTTCCATCTTTCAAATCCTTAACTAATTTCTCGTTTGTATCCACAATCTTCTGCATATTCTCAACGGATATTTCTTTTTTCAAAGGCTCGAAGAAATAAACCTTCTCGACCTCTGTCTGGAAGTTTGGTTCATTCATAGTCACGAACTCCTAATCCTGTTGGAAAGATGGGCACCCTGTCTTTAGACTTCTCTTGAAATCTGACAGTATACATTTTGCCAATTTGTTCATCCGCTGTCTTGAGAGCCGCAGCACGATCAATTACCGATCCAACAGGTCGAACATTGAATGTTTCGTTTCCAGCTTTGCATTTCCAAATAACCAATTCAAGCATTTGGTTATTCAAAGAATCGTCGTATTCTTCAATTTCATAGCCAACAATTTCAAACTCTTCATCTTGGAATTCTTTATATTTAATGAGAGACTTATTCCGATCATTAAAGGCATATTTTTCATCTTTGTTCCGAATAATTATGCCTTCGTATCCTTCGGCAACCCACTTATCATGATATTTCTTTACTTCATCAAACGAATTCACTTGAACCGTTTCCACTTGCTTGATAATCGGATGTTCATCAGGGATTATATTATCAAGAATTTCTTTTCGTTCAAGATAGGTTTTATCTGGAATAGCAAGATCATACACATGATATTCAAGATCAATTGACGAAAGATTTTTATAATTCTCATTCTCTCCTTCTTTATATTCTTTCTTCATCAATGAAATAAGTTGCTGAAAAGACAGCCCGTGCTTGTAAATTTCCCCGTCAGGAGAAAAACCGTCAAACAAAAACAAAGATTCCGTGATATGATCAACTCCTGCAAATTCTTTCCTGTTCCGCGAAAGAAGACGATTATCTTTCAAATGTCTGAATGAAACAGCCCTAGCCCCATTCAACTTAGGCTGGACGAAACATGGATACTTTGCCTTTTTCGTGTCACTGATAGCAAGAGCAGGATAAAGAAACTTAGGCGGAAGATCAACATCAAGAATATTGTTGACAAAATTTTCTTCCATTTTGCCCTTGATAAGATTGTTCGCCATGAAAAGAGCATTTTCAAAAGGAGAATTTTCGTTGCTCTTTCCTTTATTCGTTCCTTTTCGGACGTATTTCTTCTTTACTGTCTTTTTTCCATCTGTATACCCAGACTCCCGAAAAATAACAGACACGCCGTTTTCTTCCTCAACCCAACACGACCATACAGAAACCTTTTTGTTCTTTGCTCGCTTATAAAGAGTAATCTTTGTGAATTTAATATCATCCATAATTATTTCGTCCTTGTTTAATTTTCGGCTTTGAATGCTTTTTTATTCTTGATATTCTTGAACCAAGAAAACATCTTATATCCAATAAAAGAAATAAGCATACACTGAATCCAAGCTGATGCCCATCTCGTCAAAAACACATCCCACATCTCCGAAGTAGTATTAATTCCATATTTTGTTTTTGCTCCAGCAGAAGCCATAAGAGCAAAAACAAAAATTACAATATTAATTTTCTTATTAACCAGAAAGTTTTTCAGTGTCATTTCAGCTTCCCCCTTTCTTGTTTTCATTATTTGTGTCAACGATAACTTCCTTGAATTCTTTTTTGAGAAGTTCCCAAACACGGTCAAAAACATAAAACGTAACAACAAAGGCCATGCATTTAATCCAAACAGCAATCCACACAATCGGAAAAACAACGATGATATCATTCGGGTTTATATTGAAAGCACTTCGGACAGCGGCATACACAAAAAAAGACAATACAAAGATAGCGATGTTTCCTTTCTTGTGAAAAATTCGGTTTTTGAGGCTCATAATCTTGTTCTCCTTTTATTCAGTTTCGTGATTCTCAATAAGATCAATCGTTTCTTTTGGAAGCGCGGCCCGATCAGTAACAAAAATGGATTCAATGTTGTCAACTCCAACATGAATTGGATGATAGCTATCAAACAACTGATTCCATCTTATAGAAGTAACGGCACCACTACCGGAGTATTTACATTCAAAATCTGTACACCAAAAATATTCACTAATTCCAGATTTGTAGTTAATTTTTATAAGAAACACCTCTATATAATGTTCTTTGTTGAGAGAACGTTTTGTATTTAAATAATCCCTTTCCAATCGTTTCAAAAGGATTGTTACCTTTTCATCACATTCATTGATTTCTGACTGGGATGACTTCATTTTCATTTTCTCCATTTTGTGATTTCTAGCTTGGCTTTAATGCCATGTTGAAATCTCATCGCCACTCATACTTCCATCTTTACCTTGACCCAAATGCAACCAAGAGGAATTACGTATCGGTCTGCAAAAATCACAAAAGAGGAGGGGCTGTTATCGTCAATCTTGTAGGTTTTGTCGAAGATCGACATATCCACGTACTCAACCCCGGCCATATTAGGATACGTGAGAATACGATAAGACACACCCTTGCCTTTGTACTTCTCGATGTACTTTTCCGCAGGCACTTCGGTAGTCTTGGCGGGCTCGACGTAGAGTACCTCAAGCTCGTTAGGCAGCCACAAGTGCCCGAGGTAATCGATAGTGTCTACCACCTCAGAGATGAGGTAGACGAAGGAGTGATCAGGGACCACGGTGTTCCTAAGAGCAACGGCTAATTCAAGTGGCACAAGATCAATATCGTCTTTGGTTAACCCAGCCCGCATCGAGATACGATACCCGATGTCGCTAGGTACGCACACGGCATACACCTTGTCGAAGGGAACATTCAACTTGACCAGCTCCTCAAACGTACACCGCTTGAGTTCATGGACCCATCGGGTATCGAAGTTCCACCCCCACGCCCCCCTCACCTTAATGCCTCTTTCTTTTACGTCATTAAATACAAGGGGTTTCTCAAAGGAAGGTCTTCCGATGTACTTCATCATTTCGACGGTGAAAGCGTCAGCAAACTCGTCTTTTGGATTACCCCAACCGTATCTGTCGGGAGGACCCATAAGCTCCTCAAGTTCCTTCTGAGATTTTACGACGAACCCGTGTTCGTAAGCATCCATATTATTTCCTCCATTTTGCGATTTCTAGTTTAGCTTTAATGCCATGTTGAGTTCTCATTTTTAGTATATCAAAAATTTCGGCGGTGTCAAACATTTTTTTAACTAAACCATCATTAATATCTTTGAAATTGTCTTCTTTGCGCCAAATAACGATTCTTTCTCCTGCATCAATCTTTTTGTTCATTTTGTGAACAATTTCTTTATTGCCGGGTTCATTGTCAAATACCCAAATGTATTTTCCGGGAATTGACGGAGAAGCGTCTGAACCTGCCATTGCGATTGCGTTAGGAACAAACATAGAATCAATCGGCCCTTCAAGAATAAACACGTCTTCAGAATATTCAACAAAATCTTGATTATAAATTTTTTCTGCTTCTGGATTCAATTTTAATGTTAGGTATTTGGGTTTTAATTTTGGATCAAACATTCTTGCTTGAAGAATTTCAATATTACCTGACTTTCTGAAAAATGGAATGACTAAACAAGGAACAGGCAAAAATTTTGATTCTTCATTGAACAAACGTTCATGTAGTTTTTTCAAATTCGCACAATATCTTACTTGGTCAAATGGGATTAATCTTTTCTTGGTGTACTTTTTTGCTGGATGAGAATCTTTTAGATCATTGAAACTTTTTGTTATTTTGAATAATTCTGAATCATGAATGTATGTTTGTGAATTTTTATTTTGAGATTCATCCAAAATATTTAAAAGCTTTTCTGCAATGTTTTCTTTTTTAAGAGGAGGTTTAAACCCATAAAAATTATATTCTTCAATTAATTCTGGAAATTTGTCTTCAAGGAATCCTTTGAGTTTTCTTGAATATCCACAATCGTGACAATAAACAGTTATATACGAATCTCTTAAAAGAAAGAACATTCGTTTTTTTCTATTTTTATTGTCGCACCCAAAAGCACATTTACAGTTCCACACACCAGAACGGGTTTTCTTGATTTCCATTCTTAAAGACAAAAGGTTCATAAAATACAAGTCTCTTGAACTAATCATGATATTTTCCATTAAAAAAGCACGGACATATATTTCGATGTCCGTGCTTTTGATAAAACGAATTTAACATATTTCCTCCTTGACTTTTTATTTCATTATAATTAGTAATTATCAGAAAATCAAGAAAGAAAATAAAAATTTACCTCCTATTCAACCCCATAGCTTTTCTTCTTCTCTTTGACTTCAAAGCCTTCCTGATAATGGCAGTTTTTGATTTCCCTGCCATTTTCTTTTTGCGAAGTCTTGCAGCCTTTTTGTATCTCATTTTGTCTTTAGATGTTTTTACTACACATCTGTTTCCTTCGGCTTTCTTTCCAGGACCACAGAAAATTTTATATCTAACTTTTCCTTTACGAATAACTTTTCTTCGTCTTTTAAGTGGTCTTTTTGCTGCTTCAGTTAAAGAATTGATTCGTTTTTCAGGATCAAGTTCAAGTAAAAGTTTATTTAAAGACAACGCTGTTTTTTCTTTGATTTCTTCGGTTTCTTCTTTTTTCTTTTTCTTTCGTCTTACAACAAACAACGGAGTGTCTTTGTCTGCAACTCCCGATGAAGTATTTGTTGCTGCTTCCTCTTCACTGAGGATCTTTTCGATTTCCATTTGGACCATCTTTTTGTTTTCTTTTAACATCCAAGCGGCGGATGAATATGAAACAATTTTTGACTTGCCGCCAAGTTTTTCAAGCAACTTTTTAAGATTCCACACCATTCTATTAAAAGGAGTATATGCATTACGTTCGTCTTGTGATTTCAACTCTCTTGACTTTTTTAATATGTTTCCTTTTTCGTCAATAATTCCAAGTTTATACGCCTCCATTTGTGTCCAAGATTTTGTCAATTCTCGGATAAAACGGTAAGACATATAGTAGTCAATAGCTCTTGAAGCGGACATAAATTGCCTATGCTTTTTTCTTTTTTGTGTTTATTTGAAGGGCAATAAAAAGTTCTTCATCAATTTTTGTTTCTCCGTCAAATGTTTTATTCCCTATAAAAATAAACAATGAATTTATCTTTTCAAAATGGTGAGGTAATTTGTATTTCAATAGTTCTTCACTAATAAAACCGAAACAATTAACAAAAGAAATAAAATGGTTCAACAACAAAGAAATATTAGTCGTTCCGTGTCTATCAAATCTATTGAAATGATTTCCAATAAAAACAATTCTTGAAATATCGGTTTCAAATTCTTCTAATGAATTGCAATCACCATTATCATAAAAGGTTTTTGCTGTTTGTATGAATGAATAATCATCGCATATCATGAAAGTATGTCCTCCTTTGTTTTTTGTATTTATCAACAAAAGAGGACATTAAATTAAGTGATATAGCCGTTTATTTCAAACTTCTTTCTTGGCGGCTCTTTGTACCACTGAAGAGCAAGCATGACGTTTGAGTAAGATTGATACGTCATAATTCCGTTTACTTTTTCGCCAGATTCTATTGGGCCAAGAGCAAGAGTGACATTGCCACTCGAACCAACAAAGATTCCTGACCATTCGGTGTTGTCCTCTTGAAGAATGACAACACCGACTTTTGCAAGTGCATCAGCAATTTCATTAATCGGTATACGATCAAAATAAATCGGCTTGAGTACCTTTTGAACAGCAGTAACAGCCTTCTTCCGATGGGCAGCCAATATTTTCGGAGCTTTCACTTCCTTTAGAAGTGTCGTAATGCTCTTATAAGGTTTCATGATACCTCATTATGGGGTTACTGTAATAATTTCAATTTCTGGTGCAGTGTATCCACTCGGGAAAGAAACGGATACTTCGTTTGTGTTTGCGTCAACCAATAATGTATCTGCCCCAAGAATCAGGGCAGGATGAACGGTCAACGGGCCATCGGCGGCACCAGTTGCTGGTCCAGTAAAGACAAGATCAGTTGACCCGTCTCCTGAAGTCAATGCAATATCAATATCAGTATCTTCAGAATCCGTTACGCGGAGATAAACAGTGTCAGTACCACTAACCGTAACAGCACCGGAATAGGTTACTGTAAAAGTAAGAGCGTCTGTTACTTCATATTCTCCATCTGTTGGGTTAAGCACATCAAAAATAACTTCAGTGTTTGCGATAATCCAAGGTTGTTCATAAGTTGAAGGGAAATCATTGTCAATCGGATTCAATGTTGCATCAAGGATAGTTCCACCATTAAGTTGAATTTCAGGGTAGAAAAGAAGCGATTCTGCCACAATATCAGACATTGTTCCGGTGAAAGTCAATGTATCTGTTCCTGTACCAGAAGCGTAATCAAGTTCAACTGTATCACCTGAAACTGGATCTGTCAAGTAAACATAAGGCGTTCCGCCAGTTGTTACAACATTGACAATTTCAGAAAATTCAACTTCAAGCGTCAGAGGATCTGTTTCATAATAAGAATCGTCGGGAGGGTTTACCAAAGAAATGATTACCGGAGCGGCATTTCCAATATCTTTCAGACAATGAATGAGTTCTCTGTAACCATTCGGATGAACTTTATACCATCCGCCCGCTGCTTTGACAATATCATCTGATTGAACTTTACCATTGCCATCAGTATACATCCAAGATGAAGGATTAATTCGTGAAACTGGCATTTTATTTTTTCCTTATTTTGATTTTTAGAATGATTTTTAATGCATTAAAGAATTACCACTCTGCTCCCTTGGGAACATAGTCTCTTATTTTTGCTCGAATGTTTTTATCAATATCATTAAAATTCATTACCGCTTTTCCAGCACGTTTGATATAAAAGAAATTGGCGTCCTTCAAATATCCACCGCCACCAGACACATCAACTTTAACGGTTTCGCCTTTCTTGTTTTTCGTTGTCAAGAATTTGAAATCTGTTTCTTTCTCTGGCGATTTAATGTAAGACGTATCAACATCGATTTTATTGAACGCAAATACTATATCACCATCCATATAAGATTTCAACTTATTTCCAAGTTTAATAACATCAGCAACAGTTTGTTGGGCGCCAACATGAGTGTTAATCAGAATTTCGGGTTTAACAAAACGGCTACGTTCTGCGTTTTGTTTCAGAGCAATTTCAATGTCATTAATAATCCACACAAGATGAATGTTTTTCTTGTCGTATCCAAGACGGGTAACATTTGATATTAGATTGTCAAACTTTTGGAGAGATTTCAAGGTTACGTCAAAAATAATGTTAGGTTTTCTTTCGGGGTCGGCTGTCATAATTGAGGAGAAAAAAGCCCGTTTTTCTTTATCCGGGAGCCTCAATTCGTCACCAATAATATCATGAAGTAATGAAACGGTTTCGGGATTTTTTAGCGCGCCTTTGACCTTGAACTGCGAAAGATCAACACCAAGTTCTTTCTTGACTCTTTGGGCGATTTTTTCGCTTTTGACTGCAAGGCTTTTCAATGCGTCAACATCAAACGTCTTTCCTTGAATTCCCATTAATTGAGACTGTATAAATCCTTTCCCAGAGCCACCGCCACCAGCAAGAATGACAACATTACCAAATTTTGGGTATGCTTTGCCACCAAAAGTAATAAGTTTTTCAAGCAAGTATTCGTTAAATTCGTTAAATGATTTCATGATCCTTTTGTTTTGTTTTGTTTAGTTTGTAAGAGAAATTCTTATATGTATTTATGCTTTGTCAATTTTCATTGACTCTCCAGTGTGGACAAATCAGCTTTAGTTTTGAAATATAATTCTAGTTCTTCGTCATCTTTGAATTTAACAAGAGTCATTCCATAGTTATTTACTGTCTTTGGAATATTCAATCCATCTTTCAATCTAAGTTTGTTTTTCTTGAATGGTGTATAGTTCACGAAATGATGAATGCGTCCGAATCTCCAAATTGATTTCGTCACGTCAGGATGCATTCTTACCAACATTTCGGTCTTGTTTTTTGTGCCCGTGGGATTCAAGCGTTGAATGAATTTATCTTTCAACATAGTAGACAATTTATCTTTCTTATCATCATCAATCACATCGGCAAGTTCCTTTGCATAAAATTCTTCGGTGTTTCCTCCACCCAGGGTCTGGGTGGCTGCTTTATCTTGAAGAAAAAAATTAAACTGAATCGTACAATCACCGTCTTTTAATATCCTTAATGAAAGATCGGTATCTTCGTTGTATCTGCCTCGCCATCTGTATTTGCAATTATTGCTGATCAGCAAACACGAATAAATCCTTGTGTTTTTGACGAACGGCGGCTGTTTTGCACCTTTGGGACAAAAAAATTTATAATTTAACCCAGACACAGGAACATTTTCAAACCTATCAACAAAATCTTCTGCCGCCCTAAACAAAGCACCCGTTTCAACTCTATATCGTGTGTTATTATGAAGACGATAAAAATCATGAATATTATCATCCATGACCCAGTGTTTTTCTGCACCAATAGAGATTGAATGCTCCCAGCACCAATTTCTTGCTCTTCCGGGACCATCGCCGTGATTCTCAAAAGGAAGAACCAAAAGAGTAACATATTTTCTTATATCAAAATTGTCTAATGCCTCATCGTACTCTTTGAGATTAAAAGGCTCAATTGCTATAAAATGAGGAATTCTCATTCGTGCAAGTGCCCTTGAGGTAAGCATTGAATCTGCTCTGTTTTTAGAAATAATGTAAACTGGATATTTCGGATTTGTGAATTTTGAATTAATCAGCACTCTAAAAAATCCTCTAAAATTGAATTATTTTCTTGTTTGTTTTTTGTGTACCACAGTTCTTTGGATGATTTATTGATCTTTTGATTAATTGATTTTGAAAAATCTTCCATGTCGTTTTTCGTCTCAAAATGAATATACAAACTTTTATATTTCTTGTCACTATCTTTTACGATATCAGAAATCTCATCCCAGATAATTTTTAGATCAGCATCATTTTTAGAATGTATTTCAACAAAACTCTCAAGTGTTATTTTTTCGTGTTCGTCACCAAGCAATTCCATGCAGTTTTCATACATTGGATTCATGTCCGTTTTTGTTTTCATTGATCTCGACCCATCTAAATAGCCTATTTTGTTCTTTTTTCCTTTCTGGAATCCAAATTGACTTGGTTTTTTCGGTTATTGGTTGATTCATCTTTTGCACAAAATCATCAAAATCATCTTTTGTTTTAAAATGAATCTGAATAGAAGAATATTTTTTCTCATCGTCTTGAATATACTCGGGCATATTCACCCACAGATTTTCCCAATCATCACTCTCGTTCTGAATATCAACAAACGATTCAAGAGAATTACTATAAGAATTTTTTTGTGTTTTTTTCATTTTAATTTCTTTTGTTTTTTAGAGTTCGTCAACAAAAAATTCAAACAAACGAACCCGAAAACGCTTATCATTCATCCGGGATTTAAAACCATCGTGTTTATATAGATATGTCATTATTTCTGTTGCTTTCATGTATTTTTCAAACCGCTCCTTTGTATAAAAATCAAGAATATTAATAACAACACCACGACACTTTCCGTAAAAACACCCAAAGTAATCGTCACTGTTATAACCGTTTGTGTAAATAATTTTCTTTTCGTCCAATAATTCTTGAATAAAAGACCGGCTTTCAAAATACACGGCAATATCAAAATCTTTTGCTGTTTTTTTATCACCAAAAACAGCAGAACCAAACGCAAAACCATGTTTAAATAATTCTTTAAAATCTTTTGCGTCTAACTCTTTATACATTTCTGAAAAAAGAGCATCTTTCAATAATTCAAAATCTATGTGGTCTAATTCCATCATTTACCTCGCAAGTTCAAATTTTTGAATACGACAACGGAGAGTCTTAATTTGATTTGACCGTATCACAATCCCCCCTTTTGTTTCAAGTTCAAATTCAAAATCCTCAAATTCAGTGTCTCCGTGGTCGTGTAATGCTCGCTTTCTCATTTTCCAAGCATTAACCAGACTGAGAGTTGCACCGATAACACATGATTCATCAAAAGAGTCAATAACTTCTAATATGTAAACTGGATTCTTGAATTTTAACCGATCTCGTTCTTTGATCCGGCGGCGTTTTCTTGTCTTGATATACTTATCTTCTGCATCAGATTCAAGAACAATTTCCCGATAATGAAATTTGTCAATTCCAATATCTTTCAGAATTTTCTTTGGAGTTGTATCAATTTCCTCGGTTTCTTCTTGATCTTCTTCCAATTCTTCATCAGAAGATATCATTTCGTCAATCAGGGTACTAGTAGCATCCATGCCAGTATTAGAAACATGAGCAATGTTGGCTTCTTTACATAGTTCCAGAAAGTCTTCATACCAAATAGAATTATCATCACGAAGATACGGCTTAAAAACTTTCCACGGAACCCGCAAACCACAATCAACAATTGCTTTTTTCCAAGAATCTTCTGGAATCTCTCCTGCAAGATTCTTTTCAGTGATCAATTTCAGAACTGCTTCAACTGCGGCTTTTTGTTTTTCTGTTAAGGATATCGGCATTCGTTTCCTCTAATAGTTTATAATAAGTCAAAATAATTCGGGTTAGAGCTTCATCAGGAGTGTCCACGTCAACTGTAATTCCACACGCTTGAGGATGTCCGCCCGCGCTTGAAACGTATTTTAATTTTTCAATTTCTTTGCAGGGAGAATTTATAATGAGGCCGTTATCTCCTGTCCGGACACTGATATTAATGTTATTTTTGAACTTGGTGATCATAAAATAAACATCATATCCAGTCTTATAGTAAGGAACTTCATTGATTATTGAAGAATTGGCAAGAACAGAAATAAGAGCTTTTGAATTGTTCCCCAAAAATTCGTGATATTTTGTGGATTCTAACATTTCTTTCTGCATCTTCCGCGAATATTCGATAAATTTAAGTTCCTCTTCAGTGTATCCATCAAATCCATTTTCAAACCTAGTGAAAAAAGCATCAAAATGATATTTCCAGAAGAGAAGATTCAAGTTAAACCCTTCAGTGAATAATGCTTTCTCTTCTTTTCGCTTAAATAAATCGTATGCGTTAGTATATCTTACTAATTCACGCAAGTCAAGCGAAAATTTTATTCCTTTCTTTTGCAGCAATTCATAACAGAGCATTGCTCCTGCTTTGTCTTCTGCATAATAAATTGGATGCTTCGGATATTTTTCTTTGATTTTATTGGTTTCAGGATGGTGATCAATGATTATCAATTTTCCTTTAGACTTATCTAAAAGTTTTTCATAATCATTTTCTGAAATGACTAAATCAGAGACAATAATGGAAGCATCATCAGGAATTTTGTCAATCAATTCAGGGATACGACTATATCCTCCCCTTAAAATCTGATCAAATTTGAAAACTTGATTCAACACAATTGCAGATGAAACTCCATCTAAATCATAGTGAAAAATTCCTATTTTCAAAATATCTCCTTATATAAATAATAATATAAACAGTTCACAGAAGAACCGTCAATTCTTCTGTGAACCTAAACTCCGACACACTATATTCGAGGTATAGCATGTCAGAATCTAAACATATTTATATTGTATACCAGACTACTAATCTTGTCAATCAGAAAATCTATATTGGCGTTCATAAACAAGATTTTTTCTTTCCTATTATCTTTGATGGTTATTTGGGTAGCGGCAAAGATTTGAAAAAAGCAATCAAGAAATATGGTGAAGAAAACTTCATTCGTGAAACTCTTCATGTTTTTTATACAGCAAAAGAAGCATTTGCTAAAGAAGCAGAACTTGTAAATGAAGCATTTGCTAAAGAAGCAGAACTTGTAAATGAAGCATTTGTAAAACGGAAAGACACATATAATCTCTGCACCGGAGGTAGAGGAGATGCTTGGAAAGCATCAAAAGGAAAGGTTTCTGTCAAAGATGACAGAGGCAAAATTTTTAGAATATCCGTATTAGATGAAAGATACATCTCCGGGGAGTTGAAACAAGCAAATTGTGGGATCAAAAGGTCCATAGAAACACGAAGTAAACATAGTGAACAAAACAGAAGACGGTGGGCTAATCCAGAAACACGAAAAAAACGATCACGTCAACAAAGAAAAATCATGTCAGAAAGACCAGATATATTATGCGAATACTGTGGTAAATATTACAATTCTTTAAACTATCACAAATGGCACGGTGAAAAGTGTAAAGAAAATCCTAATTTTGACCCAGCATCAAGAAATATACCAAAATTTGAATGTGAACATTGTGGCGGATTCTTTGATGCTGGAAATTTTAAACAACATCACGGCGAGAAATGTCAAAAACGATGAAAGGTTTTAATCATTCCTTTCTCCTTTAAAAAGAAAAGCAGAAGGATTTCCTTCTGCTTTTTGTGTCAATCAATAATAATTGAAGACATTTTAAATCTCTTCATTCTCTTCATCATATTCTCCACTAACATCAATTTCATCAAGTTCCTTATCGAAACGATCAGCGGCACTTTGATAAAAATCGGCAATCGCTTCTGTCAACGAATCTGCTTTAGCAGACAATTCGGGACAGCTTTCAGCCAGAACCGCAACATCTCCGAAATTGTTTAAAATAACAGATGTTCTATCCATTATAGTGTAATAATCAAAAATGTCAAGGGTTGATTCCTGTGGTGTTTCCATTTTTTCTTCCTTTTAGAGGTTAATGACGTAAGCCGTTAATAAATAAGCTGGCTCATGGGGATAACCAACCGGGTTGCAAATAAATTTTGTGCTGTTTTCTGTCTTAATGCTCTTGTCATGGGTGTGACCATAAATCCAATAATCAACTCCAAGATTTTTGATCTTCTCTTTCCAATCGTTTGCAAAACAATTATTTATTTTGCTTTTGAGAAACCTTGGATGGATGAATTCTTTACATGGCATGAAATGAGTTATCACAATTTGGTGCTGATAAACATTGTATTCTTGAATTCGAGCATTGTACTCTTTGTAATTATTCAATTGGTTACAAAGCCATTTAAAGTCTGACTTTCCTTTTTCAAGAGTCAATTGAAAATTCTTAATTTGAGAAAAATCAGAATACCGCTTTCTGTAAAAATCATATTCAACCATGTCTTCATCAAAATGAATTCGTTGCCATGATTCGTCTATCCATCCGGTAATTCCATGAAAAACAACATCATTCTTACTATACGTTGAACGATCCAACATAAAAACCCGATCATTCAAATCTTCCCAGACAATAATATTGAGCTTGTCTCTATTTATTCTTGCATAATTTTCTCCGTAAAATTCATGATTCCCCGGAACATACAAAATATCACTATCAGGAACCATTTCCGCAAATTCATTCAAAACTTGCCTTGCCCACCTAATAGGGCAAAGATCACCGGCAATCACGACAACATTACATTCAAATTGGTTTACTTGGGCAGCAATCTTTTTCATTATTGCATTTGCTCCTGCACCATCATAAAATTCAAGATGAATGTCGGAAATCACATAAACGTTTACTCCTTTGATTTTTCCCATGCGTCGTTTTCCTTTATAAATTCGTCAATTAAATCAAAATCTGTTTTAAAAGAAGGCGGAAGTCTCTTTCTCATATAACTAGGAATGTCAACATCAGGAAGTTCGCATAGAATTCTAATAGGAACCTCTCTTCCGTATATATCAGTTCCTTTTACTGTGTTGAACCATTGATAAATTACCATTTTATCCCTCCTGAAAGAAGTGCTTTTGTTGCATCTCCTGTTATATCTGGTCTCTCTTCAAGAATTCTGTTGTTTGTGCTTTTATCAAATAAAGGGACATCTTTGGTCTTATCTCCTTTAGGAGCATTAAATCCTTCTATTTTTAAATCGGAACTGTCTTCAAACTTCATTTTTTCAGAATCAAATATCAAAGCGAATCGCTTCTTTCTGTTTACGTCTCCATAACGACTTTTGAGTTGTTTGCAGAGCATGATACCCTGCGCTTTTATTTCTTCAGGAGCCATGAGACCAAGCATGAAATCCACTGTATCATTGATACCCTTTGACTCGCCAACATTCTGCAATCCAATATCAGAAGACTCAATGGTTGAACGGTCCCCCTGAACAGCTGTAATGCCACAAAAATTGTTTTTCACTGCTAAACCACGAAATTCTTCCGCAATTGATTTGACGAACATATATGTTCCTTTATTCAAAGAAACGCGCTTTGATAAACAAATATTCAAATAGTCAAGCATTACCACATCGGGTTCAAAATTCTTTTTTAATTTTAACTCCCGCAAATACGCTTCAACGTGCCCCATATGAACGGTTGATGTTGGGAACTCTTTCACTATGATCTTGCCCATTCCCTTTTTTGTCAAATTATGAACACTACCAAGAAATTCATCTTTGCCCATATTCTTAACTTGTGACAAAGTACGATTGAACAAACAAGCATCCATTCGTTGAGCAATCTTTTCTTCTGCCATTTCCATTGACAAGTAAAGAACCTTCTTTCCTTGTAATGAATACTCGGTTGAAAGCCAGGTCATCATGGCGGATTTGCCCACGTTTGTTGCCGACAAAAAACAGTTAACCGTCTTTAGTTCAAATCCACCATCAGTAATTTCATTTAAAACGTCACACAAAAAAGGAACTTTATCATATTTTAAATGAAGACGTTCAAATCTTTTTTGTGCGTCCTCAAAATAATCAAGACCATTGTCATTATCAAATGTTACTCCAAGAGCCTCTTGGAGAATTTCAGGAATGCTTGATTTCGGTTGTTCGTCTGTTTCTTTATCATAAATTGAAACTGCTTTTGCAAGCGCATTATATAAAGCTTTGTCTTGACAATATTCTTCCGTTGCATCTGTCAACCAATCATAATCTAAAGTTGGTCGTTCTGGTTTAATCTTAAAGAAAAATTCAGTTGCAGCAGAAAAGAGTGTTTCGTTGGTATTTCTGTATTTGTCAAGATAAACCTCAAGAATTTCTGGTGTTGCTTTTTTATCAAACTTATCATGATGAAATTTGAATATTTTGAATATTACCTTTTCTTTATCGTCAAAATATTCTTCTTTGAGGAAAGGAAAGACCTTATAAAAATAATTGTCATTGTTGATCAATCCATTAAATATAAGGTCTTCTACTCTTGACAGTTCTTGTGCTTCTATGTCACCCATTTGTTCCAAGTTTTTCGTTTACATGATTTTCAATCCGCTTGATAACATCCGACTTGATAATACGCTCCAGCATATTTCTTGCAGCAGCACGATAAATGTCTGGATTGCTGATTTCATACATAAATGTAACATCTTCGCCTTCAACTGAAAGTGAATCTTCATTAATAGAATATTCTACTCCTTCAAACGGACCATCAAGAATTTCAAAAACAAGTTTCTCCTTAGACTTCTTCGCCCGAATCGTTGTTATTACTGTCTGAACTGGATTCTCCATTTTCTACATTCTCCTCTTTTTCTACATCCTCATCTTTTTGTGCATTCCCGTAAAGGAATTTCTGTTTGCAATACGAATCTATTTTAGATAGTATATCAGATGTAAAATATTTGTCAACATCATTCATGATTGCTTTGGGAAAAAGTAATTCGTCTGTGTGGATTTTTATCCGTGTTCCAGACTTTTCCCAAATACCTGCTTCAAGAGCAAATTCAATCATTCCGTGCCAGCGATTTAACCCAGTTTCATAATTGATCGCAGTATCAACGGTAGAATTTTCTTTTGTTAGCCTGCCTTTATTCAGCTTACAATGAATGATATTACCCACGACTTCGCTTCCTAACTTGTCTTTCTTCTTTGACAAGAAAACGATTGTGGACGCCGCATACTCAGGGCCGGACCCGCCGCCCTGAACAGTTTGGGAGTATAATCCCATTGTCTGATAAGAATGATTCGTAAGAAGAAACGGAATTCCTATCTTACCAAGTTTCAACGTTAAGACACGAAACGCGGCTTTAATGATCTGTGCCCGCGTCATGTCTCTTGTATTCTTCCCTTCTGTGATATCACCCATTTCTTTTTCAGTGGACAGCATACCAAGAGAATCAAGCACAATAAGCATTTTTCGTCTTTCTGATTCTGGCTGTTCTCCGTATTTAATCAACAAACTCAAACATTGGTGTCTGAAACGTTCAACAGTCTCAACAGGAAGAACCATTACTCTTTTTGTATCAATACCAAAATTTTCAAGAGAGGTTTTCGTTATGGCTGATTCAGATTCAAACAAAACAACAATCGCCTTAGGATTAGCAGCAAGAAACTCCTTCATTGTTGTCAAAACAAAGAAAGTATTATGATGAATCAATCCACTGCTTTCTTTAGCAATGTACCAATGTGGGGATTCAATGCTAACATCAAATACATCTTCCTCACCAATGTCAATAATTTTATCAATTCTTTTCTTTCCGTGAATGGTGTCCACGATTTTTGCGTTTTTTGCTAAAACCGTTTCACCATCACAAGAGAAAACGTGATTTTCTGAGCATTCAAAAATTTCATCATCTTCAAAACAAACACGAATTACATTACTTCGTTTTTTGATCACAGCCAAAATTTTTGATTTCCCTGTAGGAGTTTTAACAAAAATTTCATCATTTACTGGATACGGCACTTCATAATCACCTTCACCATATTGTTCATATAAATTCTGATAAGTCATTGTGTGCTTTTTCACGAAATTCCTCCTTTAGTATTTTAAACAAAATGTCTTTTTCTGATTCATCAATTATTTCTTTTGATTTTATTAAGCTCGTTTCTCTTGTCTGCAATCTTCCGCATTTTATCAAATTTTTTATTTCGTTTTCTTTTTTTAGTGCCTCAATAGCTTTCTTTTTATTGAAAAACAATACTTTATAGTCCAAACACGCCTTCCATCGTTTATGAATTTTGTTTCTTTTTGTGATACCAAATTTATAAAATTTACCTTTGTCATCCTCAAATTCAAGTAAATAAAAATTAAGAAAATCTATATTTTTTCTTTTTAATAATTCTTCTGTGTAATACCCGCAATGACTGTTTTTTCTTTGTTTTTCGTTAATTTCTTCTTTTTGTTTAGAGATAGATGATTGCCAGGTGTTAATTTTGTGTTTCCACTTTTCATAACCATCAGATTCTCCGTATTTCTCAACAAAATACAACAAATCTCGTTTTTGTATTTTTGATATTTGATTTTTCGCAGACTCTTCATCATAACCTTTTTTGGTCCAATATTCAACACATAATCTATTATATTCTCTAAATCCAGATGGATTTTCTTTTATTTTAAGTTGAAACTGTTTTTGTCCTTCTGATAAATTTTTGAAATTCGCTTGTTTGAATTCAATAAATTTATTTTCCCCTTCGTCACCCCATTTTTCTATCCAGTATTCTTTTTTGTGAAGATTTTTTTGTGCAGTTGACAATTTTTTGCGGTGATCAGGTTCGTTGACTCTTTCTTTAAATTCAGCTTTTTTCTTTTCAATTTCTAATAAGGCTTCTTTTTCTGTGCATCCTCTTTTAATCCAATATTCAACACAAAAATAATTTGATTCCTTTTGTTTTTGGGAAATCAATATTTTTGCTTCAGCTTCTGTGTAATTCTTACTTAACCAATATTCTATACATCTCCAATTTTTTTCTCTTCTCATTTTCACTCCTGTTTTTATAAAAAATTGTTTCTTTTATTTATAAAAACAGGAGTGTCTAAAATAAGAAAAAGTATTGTTTATTCTCTGGTATAAATTTCTATAATCTCAGATCCCCTTGCACATTTGCCTACTTTTGATGGACCGACTAATGCAGATACTTTCCCAAGAGGAAACCCGCCATAAATTGAACCAGAAAGAAGAGCATTCAGAGAATATGATCCGGAATCAAGAAATCCGTCAAAGTCTCCAGCAATAATACCATCGCTTGCGACAGAAGCGTATTCATTGATCTTGAAAATTTCTTTTGCAAAATCAAACATATTATCGTCTTTTGTCATGTTTATTTTTGATCTCCTGTGTTGTTGTAAATCTGAATTGAGAAATAATATTCCCAATCATCGCCGTATCCTTCAAAAATTTCTTTTGATGAATAGCCAAAAGCATTCAATACTTCGTCAAGATGTTTCTTGAATTTCTTGAACTGTTTTTCATTTTTTGCTTGAAGAACATAAAATTTCAAGTTCCTTCCATCAATATTGGAAGGATGAAAAGAAAACCGAGTATCGCAGTAAGTTTTATACGGTTTGCTGATACCATATTCTTCTCTGATTTTCTTGAATACTGCTCTAATTTCTTCCCGTGTCAGATACAAAATACCATTTTTAATGCTCATGCTCTAATTTCTCCTTATTAATTAAAAGTTTCGTTTTTCATAGTCTCTTTGATTGACGCAAGACTTTCCCATTTGCTCTTCATGCGCTCAATTGCGCGCTCTGGAACACCGTGAACACTACCATAATTTCCTTGAGCTTCAATGATATCAAATTTAATGTCATTGTCAAGGCAAAAAAGAAAATAGTCTTCAACCTCTTTATAATTGACAAACGTGTTCGCCACAATAACCGAATGTCCATTCTTGAGAGCCTTAATTGCATTCGTAAAGCACCAATTATGGGCATCTGTGATTTCATCATGAATGAACTTATATTCTCCTTCTTCATTGGTAAAAAACTGATCTGCTTCATAATGATACGTTTTGACCTTGGACGCTTTTACCATCGCAGAAGCAAGAGTTGACTTACCAGAACCCGGAAGACCACGAATCAGAATCAAAGACGGAAACGATGCTTTGGGAAGCGGATGAACATTCTTGATTTCTGTATTGGAATCAATCTTGTAATTGAAACCGTAAAAATCCATATACTTTTTGATTATTTTATTCCTCACTTTAACATAAACGTCATCTTTGATATTGATTTGGTGTTTTTGGTGCCCACCAGAATCAACTGGGTACGAATAAGGAGGATTATATATATAATAAAACATTGTTCCAAGCATTTTTTTGAACGTATTCTTTTCCACATCGGGAAATTGACAATAAGAAGAAACAATCCTATTCGCTTCTCCTTCAACGAATTCTTCATAATAACGTTGCTGATCAGGATCAGGGAAAAAGTATTTCGCTGTCTTTTCGCGTATGTATCGCTTTGTTCGTTTTTCTGGATCAACTACTTTATACGATAGACCAAAATTTGAGTGCAGAACAATTCCTTCTGCTTTACCTCCAAATTCTGACTCCAAATTATATGCAAGCGAACGGATAGCACTAGGATTTGTTGTGCCAGTAAAAAGAAGGTTAGGGTATACGCAAGTACGCTTAAACGAATCATGCAGTCTGAAGCAATCCTCGTTCGTTTTAGGGATAATCGTCACCATCCCAAATTTATTAGAAATTTGTTTAATCCTACGGGAACCAACCAGAATCATTTCGTGGTATCGCTTATATTCGGTTGCAATTGTGTTCTTTCGCATAATGAATTCAAAAAGAAATTCTGTCAGCTCACTTCCTGCAAAATTTTTAATTTTTGACTCAATGAATTTAAGAGTGCTCCAAATTTTACTGAACTGAATATATCCATACGACTCTTGTGGAACCGTTCCGATTTTTTCAAACGGGAAAATTTCAAACCCTTTATACGAAACAGTAATATGATCAAAAAACTTCTTTGAATCAACGAACGGATTGTACACAACAGAAATTTTTACTCCATCGTATTTCTCAAACACTTCATATGGTTGTTTTAAAACGGTTGCTTGCTGTTCTGCGTTCAATTTAACAAAGTCCACAAGCGTGGTATCACTTTGAATTTTCACGCAAATATTTCCTCCCATACTCTCTCCTTATAAAAATTGTGAGTGGATGTATTCCATTGTTACAGTTTTTTCAGGCTCCTTGCTCTCTGCAACCAGCTCGAACAGCAGTCCGCATTCTCTACACTCTACAGGCCCGTATCCGTCACGCCGGTTAAACGTTCTGCAGACAGGGCACGGGCCGCTCTTGAATCCGTTCATCAGCGAGTCCTCGGCAATCACTCGACAAGGACAGAGCCTACTATTCCGGCCGACACAGGGCATCGCCGCAGATGTCGGATCGCCACCTGATCCAACCCAGCGAAACACCTCGTACCGTCTGCCGAACTGGTCAACCTTAGGCCGCAGAATACATACCGGACAGGGAGTGATAATCTCAACCCGCAGAGCATTCGGCTGCAGGGGTAAATCATACGGCTTGATCTGATGGACGCACACTGCCATGCTTCACCTCTTGTTGTGTTGTGTCTGTTCTGTGTCCAATATTGAACACTATCGTGGCCATTAGATGCTCTAATGGCCACCGGTGATTATTACTCAAGGGGAAGGTCGTTAGGCGGATCGTCGCCGAGTCCAAAGGTTGCGTGCCATATCCAGCCCCATTGCTTATGGGGTTTTTCCAAGTGGTACTCGTACTCCGTCCTCAAGTTGTTCCAACGGACAGACCCTTTCTCCACGCCACGAGCCTCGATGACCTCCGTAAAGGTCTTCAACTCGTATATCCCCGGTACTTCAACACACCTTTTAATCCCGTCCTTTCTCATTATAACATCCTCCTCACCGGGTCATCCGGCATTGTTGTTGGTTATGCTGCCTTTGATTGTTTAAAGCTTAACATGTTTATTTTAACCCGTCAAGCTCTTTTGTGTTTCTTTTGTTTCATTCGGAATGTCCTCCAAAGCTGATCTTTATTTAGCAGGCGACAAGGCGCGATGCCTTTTTAGATCATCGGTACACGTCGAAACTGCACGTGTCTAAACACTGCCTTCTTTACAACGGCACCATCTTGTCCCGTTGTTTCTACGGTCTCCCGCTTGGAGCAGGCAACCAGTACGTCTTTATGTGCGGTTGGCACATTGTGAACACAGCACAGAATGCCGTGAACTCGCCCTGACAAATCACAGCATCATGCTCATTTACCTTCATCAGGATAGGCCAGATATGTTTCTGTACCTCCAAATGATCGCCCTCGGCCGGTATTTGCGCCCACATTGCCTTCTCTTCCGCGTCCAGCTCCACTACTCTTCCAAACTTTTCTTCAAGTTCTTCACGCTGATCTTGGGTAAGATTGTGATTCAGGATAACAAATACGCTCATTTCAATCTCCTCGCCGGGATGTCCCGGCATTTTGTTTGGTATGTTGCCTTTGATTATCTACAGCTTAACAGGTCCTTTTCGATCCGTCAAGCTTTTTTGTTTCATTCGGGCTGTCCTCCAAAACTAATTCGCAACATTTTTTCGCCGTCACGCTCAATATGACAAATTGAAGCGTTCCACCCAAATCTGTCTCGTTTGCTCAACCGAGCGGCTTCACGCTTCGCCCACAACGCCCAACCTTTTTCGGTTCGCTTTTGCGGATCCCATTTTGCATTACGAACAAAGTCACAGCCGCTTATTGCTTTCATTTTGCTTTTCTTCATGATCAACCTCTCTTTCAGAATTAATCTCAAGTATCTCTTAACTTTCACATACAGAATAAACTATTCAGAAGAACTTTTCAAGAGATTTCTTTGTTTTGATGAAAATATTTTTTTATGTCGGAGAATAAAACTGGAGAGTAACCATGTAAATCAACACAAACGTTAAAATGATTTGGTAGGTTAGGATGTGGAACATGGGTATGTCCGTGAATGACATACCGGCATTTTTCTTTCTTGAAGACAGAAAGAAGATGTTTTTTCTTATTTTGTATTTTTTTGGAATCTTTAGGAAAGACAACCAAAGGATAATGAGAGAAAAAGTATTCGTCAATAATAAAATGTTGATAAACTTCAATAAACCACAATTCATCCGTGAAGTAATTTACTGGTTTATGATCATGATTGCCTCTGATAAGAAATCGTGTTCCTTTTAAAGAAGCAGAAATTATTTTTAGTGTCTTGTAACCGTTCGGATAAGAACCAACACCAGCAGAAAAATCGCCTAAGTGCAAGACAATATCGTTATCATGAACCAGAGAATTCCAATTATTCACAAGAATTTTATTGAAATTCTCTGGTCTGTTACAATACTTTGCAATATTTGAATGCAAAAAATGATGATCAGATGTTATCCACAAATTTGTTGTAGTGTTCATCATTTTAATGTTATTTCATAATCCAAGTTTCGCCCTCTCGTTCCTTGCCCATTGACGTAAATCTTCAACAAACATCTGGTATTCTGAAAGCAACCCCATTTCGTCATCTTCAAAAACATATTTTCCCATGAGAAAACCGATTGCAATCCTACTAAAATAAAGTTCGTCCTCAAGAGAATATTTCTTCCTTAATTTTTCAGTGAATTGTTTATCAATCAATTGCAAATGAGCCGATTCTTTTCTTAATTTCATTTTCAATTCATCTGTTATTTCAGCAACAGAAACAGATATTTCCAATGGCTGTTCTGGCAATTCAACATTGTCCGGAACAGAAACATAAGTTATACCATCAATGACAGCAAGCTCATTGCAAACAATGTCTTCTGGTAGTTTGATATAAACTGTGGTAACAGAATCAATGTGTTTTTCGTACTGATAAATCGTTGCCATTTATTTCCTCTTGTATCATGGTTAACATTCTTTTTAAAGAATGAGTTCTTTTTGCGTGTCCTAGACAAGATACCAAAGATTCGTAAGATTTATTTTTGAGTGCTTTTTTAAAAACATAAAGGCTTCTTTTACGAATAAATCTTTTTGATCTCCACGTTCTATATCCTACAAAATTTATTCCTTTTGATGTTTTCGCTATTGTATAACGCGAAAGCTGCAAGTTTAACTCTTTATTTATGAATTCTTTAATTCTATTTAAACAATTTTTACATTGTTCCAAAGTTAAATTAAATAAAACAAAATCGTCAACATATCTACAATAATATTTTATTTTGAGCGTTCTTTTTATGAAATGATCAAGCGGATTCAAAAATATAAGAGCATAAATTTGACTTAATAAATTTCCTATTGGAATTCCAATATGATCTGGATAATCACAAAATATCATCATAATATCAACAAATCTTTTATCTTTAATTTTCTTTTCAATCAATTTTCTTAGAACACTTCTATCAATTCTATAAAAGAATTTTCGTATATCAAGTTTGATTGTATAACTATCAATATCCGATTTTCTCAATGATTCTTGTGCATAATCTGCCGCTTTGTGTGTTCCATATCCAACCCTACATGCGAATGACTGATCAATAAAAGTTTTATTAAAAATAGGATATATTGTTTTATAAATTGCATGTTGAACTACTATATCTCTAAAAGCAGGAGCATAAATAGTTCTTTTCTTTGGCTCATAAACTTCAAATTTAAAATATTCTTTTGGTTTATATGATCCGTTATGAATTGATTCATATAATTCATCAATATTACTTGCCAAGTTCTTTTCAAATTCAAAACATTGTCTTTTCTTATGTTTTCCTTTTGAAGCAACCAAATATGCTTCAAAAAGAGATTCTTTAGTAAAAGTTTTTTCAAACAAAAATCCTATACGCTTCATATTATTTGACTTTCGAGAATTTAATCCTACTAGAAAAATAATACCAATCCGATTTCGGGAAACCCCAAGAAACCATCTCCCTTGGATCCACCATTTCTATTAAGAATACGAGGTAGTTCCGAGTCAGAGCGAAACCCAACATTGTGGTTCGCATTAGTACGCGAATTATTCAAATTCAAAGCCCAACAACCAGCATTCGCATTGTTGTTCCAATTCATACCAACAATCGGACATGTTAAGATGATTCCTTTTCAAACATTATTCTATTTTTCTGATTTTAGAGACTTCATCCATCCTCCTATCATTCTTCCAAGTTCATCTATCATTCGAGATAAAGCAAGATATCTATGATTGGCTTTATCTTCTGTGTTTGTTTTTGAACCATCATTATATTTAAAATATTCAAGCGCATAAGCCAATCTGACTAACATCCTAAGTTGTTCATGTTTGATATTAAGATTTGATATTGCCGTCTTTTTGTGATACCTTTTTTGTGTTTCAACCATCAAACAATACATTTCATAAGAGGTTTTTCTTATTTCTTGAGTTAATGCATATTTTTCAAATTTAGGAAAATGATTAAGATAACAATTCAGCAACTTTGCAAATTCTATATATTTATGATCCAAAGTTGCTTCAGCATTTACGTTCATTATATCTCCAAATCTATTTATGTTATGTCGTCTTCGCTACCGCGAGACGACTCAAAGATACAAGGCAGAGCGAAACCCAACAGTGTGGCAGGCATTAGTACGCGAATTATTCAAAAACAAAGCCCAACAACCAGCAGACGCATGGTAGGTCCAACGCATACCAACAATCGGACACAAAGAAGAAACTAATCTAGGATAAAAATAATCGTTCCCGAACATATTGCTGCCTCCGATACCATCAAGTAGTGGAATACCGGCCCCGGTCATTTCCCATCCCAACCCATCT
>Ga0334888_1000436_pt1 | contig 67051 bp, 54 predicted proteins | sample GraSluR1_MG_FD_207227 | JGI IMG/M metagenome (GOLD analysis project Ga0334888, IMG submission 207227) | Sludge microbial communities from methane-producing bioreactor in Wageningen University, Netherlands - Granular Sludge_3_08-R1 | ecosystem: Engineered > Bioreactor > Anaerobic > Unclassified ... | reverse complement strand
CGTGTGGAAGGTTCCCGCCACCGAGACCGCCGTCCGCCTCGGAAGCAAGATGGCCGGAAACATGGTCATGCTCGGCTTTCTCCAGGAGAAGACGAAGATCGTCTCCAAGGAGAGCCTGAAAGAAGCCATCCGCGAATCGGTCAAGGAGAAATTCGTTGAGATGAACCTCGCCGCCTTCGAGGAAGGAATCCGTCTCGCGCGGGAGACGCCCGGCCCATGAAGCTCTACGAATTCCAGGGCAAGGCGCTCTTCCGCGAGGCCGGCATCCCCGTCCCCGGAGGAGCCGTCGTCACCGCCGCCGACCGGACGGGACTCTTCGCCCCGTCCGTCGTGAAAGCCCAGGTCCTCTCCGGAGGCCGGGGAAAAGCCGGAGGCGTCCTCCTCGCCGACACCCCGGAGGAAGCCGCGAAAGCCGCCGACACCATCCTCTCCATGGAACTGAAGGGGGAGCGCGTGCAGGCGCTCCTCGTCGAAGAGAAGGCGACCATCAGGGCCGAATACTACCTCGCCGTCACCTTCGACGGAGAGGAGCGGACGCCGCTCTTCATGGCGAGCGCCGCCGGCGGCATGGACATCGAGACCGTCGCGGAGAGGACGCCGGAGAAGATCCTCAAACTCCCCGTCGACCCCCTCTGGGGCCTCGCAGACTACAAGATCCGGGCCATGGCCGACTTTCTCGGCTACGGAGACCGCAGGGAATTCGCGGAGTTCGTCCGGAAGATGTGGAAGCTCTTCCGCGAAAAGGACGCCGTCCTCGTCGAGATCAACCCGCTCGTCGCCACCGACAACGGCCTGATGGCGCTCGACGCGAAGATCGAACTCGACGACGACGCGGGACCGCGCCAAAAAGCGCTCTTCGAGACCATGTCGGCCGAACGGAGACGGATCACCGGAAGCGCCGCCGAAGCCGACACCGGCACCATCACCTACGTCCCGCTCGACGGCGCCGTCGGCTTCATCTCGGACGGAGCCGGAACCGGCATGCTCACCCTCGACCTCATCCGGGACTTCGGAGGCGAAGCCGCCGACTTCTGCGAAATGGGAGGCCTCACCAGCCCCCAAGTCATGTACGACGCCATGAAGGCCGTCTTCACCGACAAACCGGACATAAAAAGCCTTCTCATAGTCCTCATCGGCGGATTCAACCGCATGGACGAGATGGCCGAGGGCATCGTCCGCTACCTCGAGGAGAACCCCGTCTCCGTACCGCTCGTGGTGCGCCTCTGCGGCACCATGGAGGAAGAGGGGAAAGCCATCATGAAAGAGGCGGGACTTCCCGTCTACGACGATCTGCGAACCGCCGTGACCGACGCGGTGCGGTTCGCCGCGGGAGGCGATTGAAATGGCCGTACTGGTTGACGGAAACACCCGTGTCATCGTCCAGGGCATCACCGGCAAGTCCGGAATCCTGCAGACGAGGACGCTGCTGGAGTACGGCACGCGGGTCGTCGCCGGAGTCACCCCCGGCAAGGGAGGAACGGTCGTCGAGGGAGTACCCGTCTACGACTCCGTCGCCGACGCGATGAAGGAGACCTCGCCGAACGCCGCCATCAGCTTCGTGCCGCCGATGTTCGCCAAGGACGCGGCGTACGAGGCGATGGAAGCGGGCATCGGCCTGCTCGTGCTCACCATGGAGGGGATCCCCAAGCACGACGTCCTCGACGTCCTCTCCTACGCCCGCGGAAGGGGCGTGCGCGTGCTCGGCCCCGGAACCGCGGGAGTCATCTCCCCCGGCAAGTGCAAGCTCGGCGCGCACCCCGCGCGGATGTTCAGAGAGGGGAAGGTCGGCGTCGTCTCCAAGAGCGGCGCGCTCTCCTACGAGGTCGGCAAGACCCTCACCGACGCGGGCATAGGCCAGTCGACCGTCGTCGCGCTGGGCGGAGGTCCGATCTGGGGAACGAACCAGCGCGAGATCGTCGAGCTGTTCAACGGGGATCCCGAGACGGAGATCGTCGTCGTGCTGGGCGAGATAGGGGGCGGCACGGAGATCGCCGCGGCGGAGTACATAGGGGAACAGGTGAGGAAACCCGTCGTCTCGCTGATCGTGGGGCGCGCGGCTCCCGAGGGGAAATCGCTCGGCCACGCCGGAGCGATCATCCGCGGAAACAAGGGGACGGCCGCGTCCAAAATGGAGGCCCTGGAGCGAGCGGGAGCGCATCTGGCGACATCGCCCGCCCAGGTGGTCGAGATAATCCGGAAGCTGGGGTGAGAGGAAATGGCCGTACATGTGAACAAGCGGCTCTGCAAGGGGTGCGGACTGTGCATCTCCGTCTGCCCGAAGAACGTCTACGAGATATCGGATGTGACGAACCAGAAAGGATTCACCGTCGTGGCCGCGGTGCGCGAGGGGGACTGCATCAAGTGCAAACGGTGCGAGATCACCTGCCCCGACATGGCGTTGTGGATTGAGGAATAGTACACGAAGTGCGAACGGGGCGGCCGGGGAATTCCCCCGCCGCCTCCGGGCTTTTTGGGAGAATGAAATTCGCCCTTCGGGGGCGCAAGGAGGCGGTTAGGAAACATGGTACGAATCATCGGTCTGAACGACATCAAAACAGCGGCCGGGCGAATCGCGGGAAAAGTTCGCCGCACGCCCGTTCTCCGGGGGGACAAGCTGGACTCCCTTTTCGGAGCGGAAGTCTACTTCAAACCGGAGAATCTGCAGCTTACGGGATCCTTCAAGATCCGCGGAGCGACGAACAAGATTCTCTCCCTCTCCGACGAGGATCGCGGCAAGGGGATCATCGCCTCGTCATCCGGGAACCACGCCCAGGGAGTGGCCTACGCGGCGAAGATGCTCGGCATCAAGGCTACGCTCGTCCTTCCCGAAAACGCTCCCAAGTCCAAGATCGAGGGAACGAAGGCGCTGGGGGCCGAGGTGGTTCTGCACGGGTTCGATTCCATCCAGAGATACAAGAAACTGTACGAAATCAAGGCGGAGAAGGGGTATACCCTCGTCCACTCGTACAACGATCCCGAACTCATCGCAGGGCAGGGAACCTCCGGCCTCGAGATTATCGAAGATCTTCCCGACGTGGATACTGTCGTCGTGCCTCTCGGCGGCGGCGGATTGCTCGCGGGCGTCGCGGCGGCCATCAAGGAGACGCGCCCCTCGGTGCGCGTGGTTGCGGTTGAGCCTGAGAAGATCCAGCGTTACGCGGAGAGCCGGAAGGCCGGGAAACCGGTCGAGGTCCCCATGGGCGATACGCTTGCGGACGGCCTGATGATAACGATGACGGGAGACCACAACTACCCGCTGATCGACAAGTACGTGGATGAGATCGTTCCTGCTTCGGACGATTTCATCTACAAGGCGCTCATGGAGGTTGTCTTCAAGAGCAAGCTCCTCGTCGAGCCGTCAGCGGCGGTGGGGGTCGCGGCAGCGCTCGAGGGTTCCTTTAAAGTCAAGCCGGGCGAGAAGATCTGCTTCTTCCTCTCAGGAGGTAATATCGATCCCGAGAAGCTTGCTTCGTTTTTAGCCCACGAGACGCTGTAAGGCATAATACGGTACAATAATGACGGCCCGGAACACCGGGCCGTATTTCGTGAAAGGAGGCGAACGGTGTGCTTTTTGATCTCGTCTTTCGGAACGGGACCATCGTGACAGGAAACGGATCTTTTCGCGGCAGCCTCGCCGTGAGCGAAGGCAGGGTTGCCGCGGTTACGGACGCTGCTGCGACGCCGGAGGGAAGGGAGGTCGTCGATGCGGGGGGCATGATGGTGCTTCCCGGCCTGATCGATGCGCACTCCCACGCGGGGCACGGCGACCCGGACAGGGAGAACTTCGCGGACTACAGCAGAGCCTGCGCCGCCGGCGGTATCACCACCTTTATCGATATGCCGCTCTCCAACCCCTCCACGCTCACTGTGGAGAGGCTTCAGGAGAAGATAGACACGTCGGGGAAGGAAAGCTACGTGGACTACGCTCTCTACGGCGGCGTCGTCCCCGGCTACCTCGACCATATCGAGCAGATGACGCAAGCGGGGGCTGGAGCCTTCAAGGCCTTCACCTGCCGGTGTTCGAACTACCCGATGACAGACGACGGCACGCTCCTCGCCGGAATGAGGATTCTGGAGCGTACCGGCGGTATCCTCTCCATTCACGCGGAGAACGATACTCTCATTCAGCATCTCGTGGACGAGCTTCGATCGGCCGGAAAAAACGGCCCGCGAGCCTTTCTCGACTCCCATCCCCCCTATTCCGAACTCGAGGCCGTTCAGCGCGTCTTTTTCCTGGCGAGATATGCTCCGAAGTGTCGCGTTCATATCGCGCACATGAGCATTCCTGAGGGGATGGAGCTGCTGAGAAGGCTTCGAGGCGAAGGTCTGCTCAATATTTCGGCGGAGACCTGCCCCCAGTATCTCGGCATGTGCGAGGACGACCTGGAGCAGATCGGCGCCCTCGCAAAGTGCGATCCGCCGGTCCGCTCGAGAGAGTCGCTTGAGAGACTCTGGGAATTCGTCCTTGACGGGACCGTCGATATCGTCGCCAGTGACCACTCGCCTCATCCTTTCTCCAGGAAGACGGAACGGGAAGACGATTTCTGGACCGTTGCGGAAGGGTGCACCGGTATTCAGACAATGCTGCCGGTGGTGCTGACCGAGGGGAGAAAAAGAGGGCTATCATGGGAGCGCCTCGTCCGCCTCATGGCCGAGCGCCCTTCGGAGCTCTTCGGCCTCAAGGGGCGCAAGGGAATGCTGGCGCCGGGGTACGATGCCGATATCCTCCTCATAGATCCTGAAAAGGAGTGGATCCTGCGGAGCGAGGATCTTCAGCACCTCGTGAAGCAGAGTCCCTTTACCGGAAGAACGTTCAAGGGGCGAGTCGCACGGACGTATGTCCGTGGGAGCCTCGTCTACGACGATGATGCAGATGGAAAGATCGTCGGTAGCAAGGGGTGGGGAAAGTTCACCCCGATGGAGGCCTCACGATGAAAATTCTCGTCATCAATCCCAATTCGGACGAATCCTTCACCGCGCTCATCTGCGAGGCGGCGCGGCAGGCAGTTTTCCCCGGCACAGAGGTGTTCTGTGAGAGCGCTCCCGCTTCCCCCCCTTTTATCGAGACGCATGAGGACGATGTCCTCTGTGCTCCCGGAATGCTGGAGCTTCTCAAGCGGCATGCGGACGCGGACGCTTTCGTGATCGCATGTACCTGCGATCCCAATCTTGATGTCCTTCGCGAAAAAACCGACAAGCCCGTCGTCGGGGCCGGCGAGGCTTCCATGCTCTTCGCACTGCCTCTCGGGGCCACATTTTCCATCATCCAGATCACGGAGGGTTCCGTCCAGAAGAAGCGGGAGCTCGTCAGAAAGTACGGCCTTCAGGACAGATGCGCCTCCGTCCGGGCGATCGACGAAAAGAGCGATGCCTCGCGAGAGGAGAAGCTGATCTCTGCGGCGCGGCTCGCCCGCGACTGCGACGGAGCCGAGGTCGTGACGCTCGGATGCGCCTGCCTTGCCGGGTTGGACAAGCGGCTCGAAGAGGCGCTCGGCATACCGGTCATCGACGGTATCGTCGCCGGAGTGAAGCTTGCGGAGGCCCTTGCCTCGCGAGGAAGCTTCACCAGCCGGCGCGGCAAGTACAGCGGCCTGTAGGCCGGAAGCAGGAGGGACAAGATGCTCGATACAGTCATTCGGGGCGCTTTGGTCGTCGACGGAACGGGACGGGAACCGTTCTCCGCGGACGTCGGTCTTAAGAACGGAAAGATTGCCCGCATCGGAAGCGGAATCGAGGATGCGGAAGCTGTCATCGAGGCCGACGGGCTCGCACTCTGTCCCGGATTCATCGACATGCACACGCACATGGACCTGGAACTGCTGCGCGACAACAAGCCCGAGGCGAAGATCCGCCAGGGAGTCACGACGGACCTTCTCGGTCAGGACGGGCTCGGAACGGCTCCCGTATCGCCGGAGAACAGAAAGCTGCTGGCAGATATCCTCTCGGGGCTCAACGGTATCCTCGATGATGAAAAATGGACGTGGGGATCCTTCGGCGACTATCTGGAAGCACTCGACCGGTCCGGTCTGCCGAACAACGCCGCTGTCCTTTTGAGCCAGGGGCCTGTCCGCATCGAGGCCATGGGGATGGCCGAGCGGCGCCCTACCTCTTCGGAGCTCGACCGGCAGCGCGCGCTCGTCCGTGAGGCGATGGAGGAGGGAGCCTTCGGCCTTTCCTCCGGATTGATCTATCCGCCCTGCCCGTACGCCGATACAGAGGAGCTGACCGCACTGAACCGCGAGGTGGCGGCATACGACGGTATCTTCGTCGTTCATCAGCGGGACGAAGGGTATTATCTCTCGCGTTCCTTCGACGAGGTCTGTTCCATCTCGAGGGAGTCCGGGGTCCGTCTGCACATTTCCCATCTCCAGGCATACGGGAAGGTCAACTGGCCCATCATGGACGAAGTGCTCGGCAAAGCGGAAAAATTCCTCGAAGAGGGCGGAAAAGTCACCTGGGACCGCTACCCGTACCTCGCCGGATGCACGACGCTCACGGCGGTGCTGCCGACATGGACGTTCAACGAGGGAACCGGGGCGCTTATCTCGAACCTGATGGATCCTGAATACCGCAAAAAGATTCACGAGGAGTTCACCAAGGGGCTCGACGTCTGGCATAACCGCCAGATCTCCGTCGGGTGGGAGAACATCGTCGTCACAGCGGTTCATCTCGGAAAGAACAAGTGGATGGAAGGGCTTTCCTGCCGGGAGATCGCGGACAGGCAGGGGAAAAATCCGATCGACGCAGTCTGCGACCTCCTTTCGGAGGAAAAACTTGCAGTCACGATGATCAGCTTCTACGGCTCGGAGAACGTGCTGAAAAAGGTGCTCTCGCACCGGCAGGCCACCGTCGGCAGCGACGGGATTTACGGAGGGCGTCCCCATCCCAGGCTCTACGGTTCGTATCCGCGCTTCCTCCGCCAGTATGTCCGCGAGGAGAAGGTATTCTCCTTGCAGGAGGGAATTCGCAAGATAACGTCATTTCCGGCGGAGATTCTCGGCATTCCCGATCGCGGAAGAGTGGCCGAGGGATGCTGGGCCGACCTTGTCCTCTTCGATCCGGAGCGGCTCACCGACAAGGCCACCTACGAGGAGCCCGAGCTTCCTCCGGAAGGGATTGCGGGCGTTTTTGTGAACGGAGTTCGTGTTGTCGATTCGAACGGGACCACGGGATTGCTCCCCGGCCGCGTCCTCCGGAAAGGAAAGTGAATAAGGAACGCTCATTGTATAATACAATGTATGGTGTATACTAGGTTGACGGAATGCAAGAAACAACATACGATAGTGTATGTGCGCAAGCACACATCATTTTGAAGGAGGGAATTCAATGAAAAAAGTTTCGAAAGTAATGGCGTTGTTCGTAGTGGTGGCGCTTCTTTCCGTTTCCGGGGCGTGGGCTTCAACACAGCTCACCATGGGAACGGGCGGAACCGCGGGGACGTACTATCCTTTCGGCGGCGCTATGTCGCAGATCATCAGCGATCACTCCGGCGGTACCGTGAACATCACCGCACAGTCCACAGGGGCCTCCATCGAGAACATCAACCTTCTCGCCGCGGGCGACGTCGACCTTATTCTGGTCCAGAACGACCTTTCGGACTATGCGGTGAACGGCACGGAGTTCTTCAAAGGCCGTAAGATCACCAATCTCACCGCGATCGCCCGTCTCTATCCCGAGACCATTCACGTGGTCGCCTCGGCTCAGAGCGGCATCAAGACCTTCGCCGACTTCAAAGGAAAGAACGTTTCCGTGGGTGCACCCGGCAGCGGCAATGAGGCGAACGCCCGCCAGATATTCGATATTTTCGGACTTACCTACCAGGATGTGAAACCTCATTTCATCTCCTACGCCGAGACTACGGACCACTTCAAGGATCGTCTCGTCGACGCCTTCCTCTACACCACGGGAACACCCAATCCTTCCATTCAGGACATCAGCACACTCCAGGATATCGTCTTCGTGACGATCGACGGAGAAATGAGAGACAAGCTGATAGCGAAATATCCCTTCTTCGCAAAGGATGTCCTTCCTGCGAAGACGTACCGCGGGCAGGACGAGCCGGTTGAGACAGTGGCGGTTCAGGCCATTCTCGCCGCCCGCGCCGAGCTCTCCGAAGACGTGGTCTATACGATCACCAAGGGAATCTTCGAGAACCTGGAAGCCCTCGGAAATGCCCATCATAAGGGAAAGAGCGTCACGCTCGAGCACGCCCTCGACGGAATTTCGGTTCCCATCCATCCGGGCGCAGCGAAGTATTACAAAGAGGTAGGTCTTATGAAGTAAGCCGAAAGGCGACCTTCATCGTAATTCGGGAGGTCTCTGCGATACAGGGGGAGACCTCCCTTTTGAATTTTTCTTCCGTACTGAAAGGGATTGAAGGCCATTTCGAAACGACGACGCCGTGCCTTTTTGACTTTTATTTTTCTCTTGTCCGCGACAGTGTGCGTATGCGTCCCCGTCCGCTTTTTGACTATCCGCAGAGGCGATTTTTCATTCATCGCATCCTTTCCTCTGAAGAACGGCGAATTTTTCTCGGTACGGTACATACATTCTGTTCAGAAAACGCCGGTGGAAGAGTTTTTTCTCGTCGAAAAAACGGGAATGATCGAACTGCGCGAGACGCTGTACGAAGATTTCGGAGCAGGCCTTCCCTTTCTGGTGGAAGAGGGGAAAAAGTTTACATCACGCGACGGGAAATTCCGGATTACCGGATACAGGGTACCATTCAAAGAAATTGTTTTTCGGGTCGGACGTTTTGCCGACTACCATCTTCTTCTCAGGGGCCGCGAGATTCCCTTCACCCGGTTCGAGTCTCCCGGAAAACCTCTTCGTTTCAGTGCGGAGAAGAAGTCGTTCCTGCAGAATTCAATCAGACCATAGCGCAACGGAGGAGGAACAATACATGGCGGACTTGGAAAAGAAAGAAAACAGACCGCAGGAGAATGTCGAAATTCTTGATTCCACTGCGGCCGAAAAAGCAACCGAATCTGAAACGATCAATGTCGAAAAAATACTGGAGAAATATGACCGGGAGTCCGCGACACGGACCCTGAGTTCGTTCTGGAATCTGATCGTAAGAATCGTCTGCATCGCCTTCTCCCTGTTTCAGCTCTATACAGCGGCGTTCGGTGTGTTCGAAGCGCAGATCCAGAGGGCGATTCATCTCGGGTTCGCTCTGGTTCTCGTCTATCTGCTCTATCCCGCAAGGCTGAGCAAGCGCAAGGAAGGAGTAAAGGCGCTGGATGTGCTGCTTGCCATTCTCGGTATGGCGGTCGGCGCATATGTCGTCTTCGAGTACCACGACCTCATGATGCGCGCAGGACTGCCGACACAGGGCGACATCATCTTCGGCGCGGTCTGCATTCTGCTTGTTCTCGAAGCCTCCCGCCGTGTGGTGGGAATTCCCATCACCATCGTCGCGATTTTCTTCCTGGCCTACGCCTACTGGGGGCCGATTTTTCCCGGGATGTTCGCCCATCGCGGCTTCTCGCACACCCGCATCATCACGCACATGTACGTGACGACGGAGGGCATCCTCGGCATGCCTGTAGGAGTTGCCGCCACGTTCGTCTACATGTTCATCCTCTTCGGCGCCTTCCTCCACAAGACAGGCCTCGGCAAATTCTTCATCGATCTCGCGCTTGCCGCAACCGGGCACCAGGTGGGAGGACCCGCGAAGGTTGCGGTCCTGGCCAGCGGATTTTTCGGCACCATCTCCGGCAGCTCCGTGGCGAATACCGTGACGACAGGCACGTTCACCATTCCATTGATGAAGAGCATCGGCTACAAGCCTGAGTTCGCCGGCGCCGTCGAAGCCGCGGCATCCACGGGCGGCCAGCTGATGCCGCCGATCATGGGTGCGGCTGCATTTGTCATGTCCCAGTTCATCGGGATCGCCTACATCCAGATCGCGATCGCCGCCGCCCTTCCGGCACTGCTTTACTACTTCGCTGTGGCCGTCATGGTCCATATGGAGGCCAAACGCCTCGGACTCCAGGGGCTCCCCAAGGATCGTCTGCCGAACCTCAAAAAGGTGCTCTCGGAGGGATGGCATCTTCTGCTTCCCCTCTTCGTCATCGTCTACCTGCTCGTGCAGGGGTACACTCCGCTTCGGGCAGCCCTGGTCTGCATTATCGTGACCATCGTCATCGCGATGCTCAAAAAGAGCACCAGGCTGAACCTGAAGGATATCCTGGACGCGCTCGAGAGCGGAGCGCGGTCGGCGATCGGAGTCTCGGCCGCCTGCGCGTGCGCCGGAATCATCATCGGCGTTGTCACGCTCACCGGAGTAGGCTTGAAAATCGCCAACGGCATCGTCGTCCTTTCGGGAGGCAGTTTCTTCCTGACACTCTTCCTTACGATGATCGCCTCGATCATCCTCGGCATGGGCCTGCCGACGACGGCCAAGTACATCGTGCTAGCCTCCATGGCGGCGCCCGCCATCATGAAGTTCGGCGTACCTGTCCTCGCGGCGCACCTCTTCATCTTCTACTTCGGAATCGTGGCGGATCTCACACCCCCCGTCGCGCTCGTCTCCTACGCCGCCGCCGGAATCTCGGGGGCCAATCCGACAAAGACGGGATTCACCGGGTTGCGTCTTGCCATGGCAGGGTTCCTGATACCGTACATTTTCGTCTACAACCCGGGAATACTGCTCATCAACACGACGGCTATCCAGGTGATTTTCTTCTCAATCACGGCGATGTTGGGAGCATTCTCCCTTGCATTGGCCGGTTCGGGCTTCTGGATGACCAATCTGAACATCCTGGAGCGCCTGGTGCTCTTCGGAGGCGCCATCACGCTCATCTTCCCCGGAACGCTGACGGACACAATAGGGGTCGCTATTCTGGCCTGCATGTGGTTCCTGCAAAAACGAGCATTGAAGAGGAGATCGGCTTCCCTGTAAAAAAAAGTCCCTTTGAAGAAACTACGAAATGTTTCTCTGATGAAAGAAGCCTTCCGCATATTCTCTTGCGGAAGGCTTCTTCGCTTTCTCCCCCATTTACTCTTTCCCAGCCTCTGAAAGCTCTCTTTTGTTCTTCTTTGCTCTCGTATTCAAAAAGGAGGGCGTGCTTTTTTAAAGATATGTATAATTATTAAAAAATATTACCTTAAAAGCTATACAAATACAGGGTGTACTCTTGACAGCATAGGCTGTAGGATGTATTTTACATATGACTTAATAAGCATTCAAAATCAATTCATACGACTTGGCTTTGGAAGTGTGGGGTTATTGTGTTTTTTTGTCAAATAATATGTTAAGGGTACATCGATTCAAAAGAGCATTGTAATTTTTAGTGTTTTTTGCGATGCTGCGAAGTAATTTTTTCTTTGAGCGGTTCTATATTTCTTCAAATACAGAGAACAAGAAATTGTGGTAAAGGAGGTGAATTCAAAAAAAGTGTTTTATGCGCCCATTGACTTCCGATTCAAAAGCCTGTAAATGAAAAGGAGATGATAATGGTGAAGAAATTATCTGTAAGAGTGGGTATAACCCTTGCTGTGTTGTTCGGAATTCTTTTCTCTCCGGTAGCAGTTCAAAGCGTTTTTGCACAAACTGCCGCACCGATGGCTGTCGACGCTGAGAAAGCGCCGTTTATGTATTCTCTTGCTTCCACTTGGGAGGGAAAAGGAATCGTTCGCTACAGAGTAGCTGTTCAGCCGAACGAAACCGCTGTTCTTGAGGGATTGAAGATCGTTGCGCGTAATCCGCTCAAGGGTAATGTCTCCGTAGTCACTCCGGGAGCAGTTGCAGAGAATGAAGCGGTATCCCTCTCAGTCGACAAGCTCATTCCTGGAAAAATACCCATGCTCGAATACACCCTTCTTACCGACGCGACAGATCCTGATGGTGTAAAACCTGTATTTGCCGAGATTTTCTGGAAGGAAGGCAAAAAGAATCTTGCGGTAAAAACGGAATCAATTGGCGGAGACGGATTTATAGGCGGAGAGTGTCCGGTAATAGACAAGTATGAGCGTACGCCAGAACTTCCGAAATACTACCCTTCAGGGAAAGATCTCGGAGTGCTCACAGGTTCCTGGTATGAGATGGGAGTTCAGTATGGAGAGCGTTCAGGGCCTGAAATCGTCGACTTTTTCGACTACCGGTTCGGCGCTCATGTTCAGAAATACGGCATGAAGCACCTTCTTGAGGATATCAGCCGCTACGAGGCCCAGGCAAAGATCTTTTTCCCCGAAGGTCTTGAGTTTGCCAGAGGAATCGGCGACGGGGCTGAAAAATACCTTTCTAAATCCAAATTCCACAACGATATTTCAAATTATCTCAAGATAGTCTTCATGAATTGCGACAACTGTCTCTATTACGGCCATCCAGGACCGGCGGACGCCGACCACGGACTTCCCCCCAGCATGATCGGCGATGTCACTGGAGAGCCCTCGGTTCAGGATGCTTGTTCGATGATCGCTCTTCTCGGCTCCAAGGGGGCAACGTCCGACGGAACGTCGATGCTTATCCACAACAACGACGGGGACTATATCGACGAGATGTGGAGGTACACCTACATAGCCGCTCCGAATACTCCGGGAGCGAATGCCTTCTGGTCATCCACAACGCCGGGGAAATTCTTCGATATCATGGGCGCCAACAACAAGGGGTTGGCTCTTTCTTTGACCGTCGGCGGCAATAAGACGTGGATTCCGAGTCAGAACATCTATGAAAGAGCATTCGGTGTGACATGGCAGTATATTCTTCTCAAGGCCCTCTCTTCCATGAGCAGCGTGCCTGAAGTGCTCGAACTGGTTACCGTTGGAACTCCCGAATACAGAAAGACGACCGGAAGAACAACGTTGCTGCGTACACGTCACAACAACTATATCATGCTCGACAAGAACGAGGCTCTTGTCGTTGAAGTGACGGCAAACCGGTATGCCGTGAGAAGACCCGGAGATTACGGCGAGGAGGAAGGATTCGTCGTCGCGACCAATCATTTTGTGGCCGATCACAGCTATGACGCCAATAACGAGAGGACCGACTTCCCGATGACCTTCTTCGGAGACGACGAGTATGCGCCTCTCAGCGCGACCCGTTACTACACGGGGTTTTGGCAGGCGAAGATGAATTACGGCACACTCGACGCGGGAAAAATCAGAGAGATCTGGAGTTCTCATTCGTACATCACGAAAAAAGGCGAACTCGTAGAGAAGATCTCCGATGGGAAACAATGGATTCCGGCAAATCTTGCAAGCAATACCATTTGCAGCCACGATGGAGGATATCCGGAGAAATACATCGGGGCGACCACTGATAACAAAATCGTGACCGTGGATTTCAACCAGATACGGTACTCGGTCGGAAGACCCTGTGAATATGAAGGCATGCCCAGAATATTTGTTCTTCCTGCTTCAAAGTAACGGAAAAAGATCCCGATCCGGCTATAGCGTCTATGTCTCATTCGAGTGGAGCTCCTGAATTCGGGAGCTCCACCTATCCTCTTGGACACACTTCGGTCTTACGTTTTGAACGGTGTGAAAGGTGTGTTTGGAACTCTTTATGAATTTAACCTTCACTATGGAAGAAATCGAAGCGCGGTTTCAGATTTCGCCGTATCTCTTCTCTCTCCGTCAAAGAATGGCAGAATAGATGAATACATTATACAAATTGCCTTTTTACTGCGCCTTCAGATAAAATATATGATGCACACGATATTAGAATGAGATGCTGAACAAAAACGGAGGTTTTCGCAATTTACAAGCTCGCATTGAATGAGAATGACTTCCGCGAATCATTTCGTCGAAATACTGTGATCGCGACGATGCAGGGGAAAACGTATTTTTTACGAAGGAGAATGCCTTATGAGAGAAAAGTATTTTCAGGAGGATCGATGGAGCATAAGTCCCTATAATTTCGAGGAGACTGTCCTGCAGCAGTTTGAACTGCCCACGAAAGTGAAGATACATGACGCGACTCTTCGGGACGGAGAACAGACTCCGGGAGTCGTCTTCCGCAAGGAGGACAAGGTGCGTATCGCCCGTCTGCTCGACGAGGTCGGAGTCGACCGGATCGAAGCCGGCATGCCCGCCGTCTCCGAGGAGGATTTTCAGGCGATGAAGGAGATCAGCGCCTCTGGGTTGAATGCGGAGATTTTCTCGTTTGCACGGGCGCTTCCGGGAGATATCGACAAGGCTGTTGAATGCGGCTGCACCGGGGTCGTGATAGAGATTCCGATCGGGTATCCGAAGCTTCTTCATCAGTTCGGATGGACGTGGGAGGATGTCCTCAGGAAGAGCGTGAACTGCATCAAATACGCTCGCGAACGCGGACTTTATGTTGTCTACTTCCCTTACGACACGACCCGGGCCCGTTACTCCGATCTGACGAACCTTTTTGATGGTATCATGAACGAGTCTCCACCCGATTCGATCGGGATTGTGGACACGATGGGATGCGCGCTTCCGGAGGCCATCAAGTACCTGGTGAAGATGACCAGGGAACGGACCGGCCTGCCGGTCGAAGTGCATACTCATAACGATTTCGGCATGGGAGTTGCCTGTGAAATCGCAGGTATCGTCGCAGGGGCGGAAGTCGTCCACAGCTGCGTCAACGGGCTCGGCGAGCGGACGGGGAACGCCGCGCTGGAAGAGCTGATCATGGGAATGCAGATCCTTCTCGGCATGAATACCGGGTACCGCCTGGACAGGCTGCTCCCCCTTTCGAAGGCGGTGGAGGAGATTTCGCGAGTGAGCATCGCCTGCAACAAGCCGGTTATCGGGGAGCGGAACTACACAAGAGAGTCCGGTATCGGCATCGAGCTGGTGCTGCAGAAGCCTCTCGCGATGTTCGCCGTGGCTCCTTCGGTTACCGGAAGAGCGGGTGAAATCGTCCTCGGAAAAAAGAGCGGCAAGGGCTCCGTGGAATATATGCTCGGAAAACTCGGTATCGGCGGGCTGGACGATGAGACTGTCAATAAAATAGTGAATCTCGTCAAGTCGAAGGGGGCGGAAAAGAGAGGGCTTCTTTCGGAAGAAGAATTCGTCGCCATCGTTTCGTCGGTTTCATCAAATTCCTGAGGCAACGGGAGGATTATGGAAAATGAGTGTAAATGATAAAGAAATGAAGACTTCCGCCGAAGAAACATGTATTTCCCTCGAAGGAAAACCCGTTGAGGACGGTGAGGAAGTCCTTCGCAAAGTGGACAGGGAAGCGCGCTTCAGAAAGAACATGAAAGGGTTCTGGAACAACGGTATCATCATCATCTCCTGCATCTTCATCGCGTATCACCTCTTTACGTCGCGATTCGGCATGCCGCCTGCCTTCCAGCACAGGGTCATCCATCTCGGCTTCATCCTGACGCTTGTCTGGATGTACTACCCCGCAGGGCTCAAGAGCATCACCACACGCCCCAGCTACCTGGATATGGGGTTGATACTGCTTACGATCGGTCTTACGGTCTTTACGTATTTCAATATCAACGCGCTGGCGCTCCGCGCGGGAAGAGCCGTTTCCACCGACTATATTTACGGCGGGATCTATCTTCTCCTCGTTCTCGAAGCGTGCAGGCGGGTTTCGGGCCCGGGGCTTCTGACGCTGGCGATTCTCTTTCTTTTATACGCCTACTTCGGCCCCTATATTCCGGGTGTTCTCTCTCATCGAGGATACTCGCTCAATAGGCTGATCTACCAGATGTATCTCACGACGCAGGGCGTTTTCGGACAGCCTGTGGGTATTGCGGCCACATATCTGGTCCTGTTCATCGTCTTCTCCAACCTGCTCGGAAAGAGCGGCCTGAGTTCCCTTTTCAACGATCTCGCGATGGCGATAGGCGGCAGGATGACCGGCGGTCCCGCGAAAGTAGCAGTGCTGGCGAGCGCGCTCGTCGGCATGATCAACGGAAGTTCGGCCACCAACGTCGCAACTTCCGGAGCGTTTACGATCCCCCTCATGAAGCGGGTGGGGTACAAGCCGTACTTTGCGGGAGCCGTGGAGGCGGCCGCTTCCACCGGCGGGCAGATCATGCCGCCGATAATGGGAACGGGCGCCTTCATCATGGCGGAATTCCTGGGCATATCGTATCTTACGATCGCGGCAGCGGCTCTTATTCCGGCGCTCCTGTATTTCGCGGCGGTCTTCTTCCAGATCGACCTCCGGGCCCGGAAGATCGGGCTGCAGGGAGTGTGCAAGGAAGATATGCCGAGCGTGAAAAAGGCCCTGAAATCGTACGGTCACATGATCATTCCCATCTTCGTCCTGATCTACCTCCTCTTCGAGGGATTCACGCCCTTGTACGCGGCCTTTTACTCCTGCGTCTTCACATGGGTATTGGCGCTCTTCCGGAAGGAGACCCGAATGGGCGCGAAAGCGCTGATAGACCTTTCCGTTACCTCGGCCAGGGCATGCGTGAGCCTGAGCGTTGCGATGGCCAACGCGGGGTTCGTCGTGGGCGTGCTGTCGATGACGGGAATCGGGATCATTCTCGCGGACAATATCGTGGCACTCTCGCGCGGCATTCTGCTCATCACGCTCTTCCTCAGCATGGTGGTCTCCATTATCCTCGGAATGGGCCTTCCCACGAGCGCCTGCTACATCATCGCGGCATCCATCGCGGTGCCGATTCTGAGAGAGATGGGAGTCGTGGGCCTGCCCGCCCACATGTTCGTTTTCTATTATGCATGCCTCTCCACGGTGACCCCTCCGGTCGCCTTGTCGGCATATGTCGGAGCGGGCATGGCCGGAGCCGACACGAACCAGGTGGGGTGGGCGGCACTGCGCCTCTCTCTTGCGGGATTCATCGTCCCGTTCTTTTTCATCTACACGCCTGAAATTCTTTTGATCTCGGGGAGCTACACGGCGATCGCGTGGGCTACATTTTCCGGCTTGATCGGAACAGCCTTGCTCGCTGTTGCGCTTGAAGGATATCTGCTCGTTTTGTTGCCTTTATGGGCTCGAGGGATTTTCCTTGCTTCCGCGCTCACGCTGATGATGCCGGGCCTGAACTCGGATATTATCGGTTTCAGTATTGCGGCTATCGGAGTGTTCGCGGCGCTGACGCTCCGTAAGAGAAAGACGGTCGTACAGGCCTGAACAAGGCTTGCCGGTTGTTCTGTATCGATTGAAAGAAGGAGGTGATGCGGCCGGATTGAAAAAGCGGCGCTTTCCGTCGAGGCAAAGGGAAATACAAAATCTTTTTCAATTGGAGGGAACGCAATGATGATGAAACGCGGAAAAACGAAAGGAATTCTTGCGATTCTTGCGGCGATTCTTGTACTGAGCTCCGTGCCCGCTATGGCGGTAACGCATATCACGATCGGCACCGCAAGCGTCGGAGGCATGAACTATCCTCTCGGCATCGCGATGGCGACCATCTGGAACGGCAATGTGAAGGACGTCAAAGCGGTTGCTATCGCGACGGGCGGTTCCGTCAACAATATCGACATGCTCAGAACCGAGGATATCGAAGTGGCCGTCTGCAGAGCGGTCGAGGCGAACAGGGCGTTTAACGGCATCGAGAAGTATCCTGAGAAAATGCCCTGGCTCCGTTCGCTGACTGGCGGCGTGATGTTCGACGCCAAACAGGTCGTCGCGCTGAAGGACAGAGGTATTACTACCATTGCCGATTTCAAAGGCAAGCGCATTGCGGTCGGCCCGCTCGGCGGCGGAGGCGAAGTCGACAGCCGAGAGATTCTCAGGGCGTACGGCCTGACGTTCGACGACATCACGCCTGAATACGTGGAGGCAGGACAGGCTGTCGACATGATGTCCGACGGTCTCATCGACGGCGCGATCCTCGGCCTGACTCCCGGCGCTTCCGCAGTCGCCGAGCTGATGGTCTCCGGAAAGGCCGTCATGCTTCCGATCTCCGAAGAGGCGTTCGAGAACCTCAAGAAGATCAACCAGTGGATCCAGAGAAGGAACATTCCGGCGAATTTGTACACGAATCAGGATTACGTTGTCGTCACTGCCGGTGACCCCGCCGACCTGATCATCACACGCGAAGAACTTCCGGAAGAGCTTGCGTACCAGATGACCAAGGCTCTCTATGAGAACGTCGACAACATTCGGGCGGTAGCGGCCGCGCTCTCCCAGTTCGGTCCAGGGCTGGTCGAGCCCGAAGACCAGATGATGATCCCCTATCACCCCGGCGCACTGCGCTATTTCAAGGAAGTTGGGCTTCTGAAGTAGATTCAACGCTTCAAAGAGAGCGTATAAGAACCGGAAACAAGAGAGACCTCCCGAAAAGGGAGGCCTCTCTTGTTTCCGGGGTTAAAAGGGACGAAACCGGTTACGCCCCTATGATTCTTGATCCCGCCATATTCCGCAGCAGCGCCAGGGCGCTCAGGCATGCCTGGAACGTCGTCTTGGGGTTGCTTGGAACGGGGGTGTTCTCGAAGAGCACCGTGACTTTTCCAGCCGGACCCTCCCAGCGTATTTCATGGGTGTTGAACGTCACATGCGGATCGGCGAAGATGCGGATGATCGTTCTGTCGAATCCGAGTCCTGCGATGCTCAGAGCAGCCGCGATGTTGATGCTCTGGGGGTATTGCTTGACGCAGTCCCTTGCGGGACCTTCGAAGAGAAGCACGGGTTCCGCAAGGTTGTCGAGATCAAGCCCCATTTCTTCCACCGCAGGAATTCCCTTCCACGTTGTGGAGTATTTTCTGCTTGTCATGACGACCTTTTCGACTCCTCCGAGAAGTGCCGCCTGGAGGGCGTCGAGGGCGCCTATGCCGCCGGACGGGATATGAAGCTTGCTTCCTCCAGCTTCCGCCGATCGGATCATTTTCTCCATGAGACTGCCGTCGACGAAAGCTCCAAGGCTCAATGGAATGAAATCCGTTCCTCGTGAAAGAATGACAGGACCCATGACCTCCACGGCCTCATGAGTCGCCGCTTCGACCACGACGTCCGGCCGGAATTCCAGCAGATCCTCGAGATCGGTCGTCCAGGGGATGTTGCGCTGTTCGAGATGTTCCCGCCCTTTTGACTGCGGAGAGCGGAGGTAGACCCCTACGGGCTCGCACTCAGGCAATTTGCCGTCGGCCAAAAAATCGAGGACATACTGCCCGATCACCCCGCACCCCAATATGGCAACGCGCAGTTTTTTCAATGAAATTCCTCCTCGCTACTTTTTCTCCGAAACTTCGATCCCTTTTTCTTTGTAGAATCGTACTGCTCCGGGATGGAAGGGCAATGTCGCTATCTTCGAGACGTTTTCAAGTGTGATGTAGCTTCCTACCACGTGAATTTCCTTGAGGAAATCCGCATTGTCGAATATTGCCTTCGTTATTTCGTACACGTCGTTCTCGGGAAGATCTCCCCGGCCGGCGAGGGTGATCCAGACCGCGAAGGTCGCAACGTCCCCGTCGAGGGATTTGTAGGCTGCCTTCGGAATTTCCGCGGAGACGAAATGGCCGAACTTGGACGTGAATTTTTCGATCTCCCCTGGCGATAGTTCAATGAGCTTGATTTCGTGGCTTGTTTCAAGGTCGACGACCCAAGGGGCCGGGGCTGCGGTATTGACGATGGCCGCATCCACTGAACCGTCACGGAAGGCGTTCGTCGTCTCCGCGAAAGAGAGGTATTGTGGCTGGATGTCGTTCAGCGAAAGACCGAGCGTCTCGAGGATGATCTGGTTCGTTGCAAGAATTCCGCTGCCGGGAGAACCGACGGAAACACGCTTTCCCTTGAGGTCGGCGAATGTGTTAATCGGCGAGTCCTTGAGGGTGACGATCTGGATGACGTTGGGATAGAGAGGGACGAGCGCCACCATGTCGACCGGGGCACTGAACTGCGCCCTGCCGGCAAGAGCGTTCCGCATGACGTCGACCTGCATGACGCCGAGTTCGACACGCTTGCTGTCGAGCAGGCGGACGTTTTCCACCGAACCTGCAGTGACCTCGGCGACGGAGTTCACACCGAGTTGTTTGTTGAACATGTCTGCCATTCCGGCGGCCATTATGTAGAAGGTACCTGCAGTACCCGCTCCCGCTATGGAAATCTGTTTCAGCTCGAATGCTTCCGCCAGGGGCTGCTGCGAAAGGGGAGTCAACAGGATAGCAAGAGCTGCTGCTGCGACAACCGTCCTTTTCCAAACTGTCCTTCTCTTTTCAGTCATGATCTTTTCCTCCTTTTGATGGTGAGATTGAATTCGATGGTATACGGAATACTTTGAAACGCCGGATTTTGTGTAGACACACCCCTCCTTCTCTTTTAGATGACGCGGTAAAGAAAGTGGAACGGAGATTATCTTACAGACGCACTTTTTTTCTTAAAAAAAAGACGAAGAGTGTCAGGGCAACTCCCGCAATATTGCTCGTATGCCCCGGCAAAATAAGCAGAATGCCGGCACAGCTCAGAGCTACCCTTTGGAGAAGGCCGATATGGTTGAAAAACCATCCTGAGAGACCCGCACCCAGAATAACTGCTCCTAAAAGGCCTGTCGCCGCTGCGGAGAGAATGGAAAAAATATCTCCCAGTCCGATAAGGGCGGGGTGGAAGACGAACATATACGGCACGAGAAATGCAGGGAGTGCAAGTAAAAAAGCGTGCCTGGAAGTTTTCCAGAAATCCGCTTCGGCAATGCATGAAGCGGCATAGACGGCTAATCCGACTGGAGGAGTGATCATCGACATGCAGCCGAAGTAGAAGACGAAAAGATGCGCCGCCAGCGGCTGTACTCCCATCCTGACCAGTGTGGGAGCGCCGAGAACCGCCAGGATAAGATATGCGGGGGTCGTGGGAAGCCCCATTCCGAGAAGAAGACTGGCGAGCATGATCATGATCAGAACGAGAAAAAGATTGCTTCCCCCGATGGCCAGAACGAGGCTGGTGAATTTCATTCCCAGTCCGGTGAGGTTGATTACGGCAACGATGATGCCCGCGCAGGCGGTTGAAGCGATGACCACAAGGCCAATTTTCGCACCGTTTTCAAAGGCGTTTATTATGTCGCGCCACCCCATACTTTTCGCAGCAAAGCCGACAACGACCGTGGAAAGTAGGGAATAAACCGCCGCTTTCATGACGGAGTACTGCGCGATGATCATAAAATAAATCAGAACCAGAAGCGGCACGAAGAAAATTCCCCTTTTCCGGAGAAGCTCCCTCATTTCGGGAAGGGTGTCTTTGAGAGCGCCGGTGAGGTTCAGTACCTTGGCTCTGCAGTGCACCATCGTGAAGACGGTTCCATAAAAGATGAGAGCGGGGATGAGTGCTCCCAGGGCCACCTTGGAATAGGGAATGGCGAGTATTTCCGCCATGATGAACGCGGAGGCGCCCATGAGAGGAGGCATTATCTGCCCTCCGGTCGACGCCGCGGCCTCGACTGCGGCGGCGAACTCAGGTTTGTAGCCTATTGAGCGCATGAGAGGAATTGTTACGGAGCCGGTGCCGGCGACATTGGCGACCGCGCTTCCGGAAACGGAACCGAACAGGCTGCTCGCGACGACGGCGGCTTTGGCGGGGCCTCCCGCGCTCTTGCCGACAGCCTTGACGGCGAAGTCGATATAGAACTGCCCTGCACCCGTGACTTCGAGAAAGGCTCCGAAGAGAACGAAGATGAAGACGTAACCGGCTGAAACACCGAGAGGAATACCAAAGATACCTTCCGTGCTCAGGGAAATCTGGTAGATGATTCGGGTGAGATCGTATCCGCGATGCCAGAGAATGCCAGGGAGCCAGGGGCCGCAGAATGCGTACAGCAAAAAGACGACTGCGATTCCGGGAAGGATTTTGCCCACGGTTCGCCTTGCGAAATCGAGGACCAGGAAAATAAGAACGGCGCCGACCATGAGGTCTGTCCGGTTCGGCATGCCGAATCGAAGGATCATCTCCTGGAAGTTGATGAGAAAATGACCGAGGCAGAACAGGGCGCCCGCCGAAGCGAGCAGAGCGAAGAGCGCTTCTTTTTTGGAACGGGTGCATTGGATGACCGTGAGATAACAGATCAGAAAACCGAACGTGAGGTGGATGCTTCGTTGCCATAGCGCTGTGAAAACACCGAAAAAAGCGGTGTACACATGAAAGATGCCCATTGCCGAGGCTGTAGCCGTTATTAGGAAACTCAGTCCTCTCTGCGCGTCGTTTTTCACTTCCATTGCCTCCCGTTTCGCAGAATTATCCATTCATTGCTGTCTTTCGTTGTTGAAGCCATTGGTTGCAGGATGTTCCGTGATGTTCTGTTCAATCGGCAGAGAAAGAGCTTTCAGGAAACCGGAAAGACTCCGCTTTTTGGTTGCGGGTGGGTTTGGAGCATCAGAATGGACTTTTGTGCCTGTTCTATTTCCTGGATATGCCGTGCCATTTGGAGCGAGGCTTCGTCGGGATTCCCGGCCTGTATAGCCTGCAGAACCCTGCGATGCCCTTCAAGCGCCTTTTTCCGTCCCCGCGGAAAGGTGATCGTCGTGGAGCGACCTCGTTGAAGATGAGAATCCACTTCCTGGAGGAGGTGCAGGAGTACCGGGTTTCCTGTTGAGCGGGCCAGGGAATAGTGAAATTCGAGATCGGCTTGAATTACTTTTTCCGGGAAATTATCCGATTCGTCGTCTTCGAGAATGGACACCGTTGAAGCCATCGAATCGACGTCTTCAGCGGAGGCCCTTTCCGCCGCGAGGCGCGCGATATTGCTCTCCAGAATTTTTCTGGCCTCCATGAAATGGGCGAGCGCATTCGAGGAAGGATCGGGATCGTCGACCTTCGGAAGAGCAGTGTAATGCTTCTTGAGGAACGTTCCCTTCCCCTGGATGATATCGACGATTCCCTCCTGGCGAAGAACCGAGAGCGCTTCACGCACGGATGTGCGGCTTACTTTGAAAATCCGCATCAGTTCCTGTTCTGTTGGTATTCTGTCTCCCGGCCGGAGAGAATCCGATTCAATGAGGACTTTGATTTCGTCGATGAGGAGTTCCGTGAGCTTTCTTGCTCGAAGAGGCGATTGCATTCGTTCACCCCGATTCCTGCAGTATGAATTCATACTATCATACGATGAATTTTTTTTCAACGCGTCGATGCCATCCCTTACTCGAGGCGGTCAGTCGTTGAAAAAAGGACCGTCTGAAAAGACGGCCCTTTATCGGGGGAATTCCGCGAATGCGGCTATCGGGATATGGCTGTATATGAGCGTTATTTCGCTTCCTTGTAGAGGCCTACCTGCTGAAGAAGCTCCTTGAACTGCTCGTCCTGGGCGGTAAGGAACTCGGTTGATTTCTGCTGGTCCCAGTCCAGAATCATGGAACCGGATTCGTTCATGAACTTCACGAACGTCTCGCTCTTCGTCGCGGCTTTGAATGCCTGGTAGAGCTTATCGACCACTTCTTTGGGAGTTCCCTTCGGTGCGAGTATCTGGCGCGTGTTATGCATGACGACGTCATATCCCTGCTCCATGAAGGTGGGAATCTCGGGGAATGCATCGACTCGAACTTCGCTCTGTACGCCGAGAGGGCGTATTTCTCCGGCGTCATAGAGGGACTTTGCGGTTACAGGGGCGGCCTGGCAGGCGTCGACGTGCCCTCCGGCGACAAGTCCCGGGCCGGCCGATTCACCGCCCGCCTGGCTGGCGATGCGGAACTTGATGTCTTCCTTGACTTCGAGCAGCTGAAGACCGAGGCGTGTAATCGAGCCCGGGTTGGATGCCGCGACGACGATCTCTTCCGGCCGCTTGCGGGCGTCTTCGACAAACTCTTCGAGCGTTTTCCAGGGAGCGTCTTTCTTCACCCACAGGGCGCCGGGATCGGAGTTGAAGGTGATGACGACTTCGAAAGCCTCGTGCCCGATGGGAATAACGCCCATGAACTTGTGGGTCGAGATGGTGCCTGTCGTGTTCCCGATTGTGTATCCGTCAGGTCTGGCTTGCGAGATTTCGACGTAGGCCTTTGCTCCGGAACCTCCCGGACGGTTCACGATGACAATCGGCTGCCCGAGATGTTTTTCGGCCTCGGCGCAGAGCACTCTGCTTACAAGGTCGGATCCTCCGCCGGTTGCCCAGCCGATGATGTAGGTTATCGGCCTGTCGGGATACGCGTTTGCCGTCGTCGGAGCGGACAGAAGCGCTGCGATACAGAGAACTGCAAAGAGCACGGTCAATTTCCTGAATTTCATGGAACACACCTTCCTTTCTATTCGCTTTCGCATTTTTTGAGTCTGAGCATCCTGCAGATCGGGTACAGAATCATGATCGCAGTCAGAATCCAGAGGACGATGCAAATCGGTGACGTGAATACCGGCGCAATGCCGGAAATTTCGATGGTGCTGCGGAGATTGTTTTCGAACATCGGGCCGAGAATGAGGCCGAGGATGACGGTCCCCGGTTTTACTCCGAGTTTGTTGAGGAAAAAACCCGCAATTCCCGAGACGAGCATTATTCCCACGTCGAAGAAGCTGTTCTTGAGCGCAAAGGAGCCGACGACGCATAAGAGGGCTATCGCCGGGAGCATGACTTCCCTGCGCACCGCGAGGATCCACGGGGCGATCTTTGCGGTGGCGAATCCCCAAAGCAGCAGGGAAAATTGTGCGACCATCAGGCCGATAAAAATCGTATTGATAAGCATTGGCTGTGTTGTGAAGAGAATCGGCCCGGGGCGGAGATTGTGGATGAGGAGCGCTCCGAGGAGAATTGCAGCGGGAGAACTGCCGGGAACGCCGAGCGTCAGGAGCGGTACCATGGCGCCGCCGACGGACGCGTTGTTGGCGGTCTCCGATGCGATGATGCCTTCGGGGATGCCCGTGCCGAACTTTTCGGGCTCTTTCGATGACTGTACGGCCTGGTTGTAGCTGATGATGGAGGCGATGGTTCCGCCCGCTCCGGGAAGGACGCCGATCACGATGCCGATGAAGCTGGCGGGAAGAAAACCCTTCAATACCTTGAGAAAATCGCTCCTTGAGAGAAAGAGATGTTTGATTGTTTTGTAGATGACTCCTTCTTTCGCGGTTTCGAGGATCTGCGAAATGACCTCGGCAAGGCCGAAAAGGCCGATGACCACGGGAATGAAATTGATGCCAGACATCAGCTCGATCGAGCCGAACGTGAACCGGGAGATATTGGTGAAGTGGTCCATGCCGACGGTGGAAAGGAGGACTCCGAGAGATACGCCCGCAAAACCCCGGGCGAGCGACTTCCCGGAGACGGCGACGATGGCGCTCAGGCCGAAGACTGCGAGCACGGTGTACTCGGCGGGGCCGAAGCGAAGGGCGAAGCGGGCGAGGATCGGAGCGATGATGATAAGGGCGATAATGCCGGCTATACCGCCCAAGGTCGAGCCGACCGTCGCAAGACTGATTGCGCGTCCGGCTTCTCCTCGCTGCGACATCGGATATCCGTCGAGCGATGTCATGACGGAGGGGGGAGCGCCCGGAATGTTCAGCAGAATCGCGGAGTAGGCGCCGCCGAAAACGGCGCCGGTGTAGAGGCCGAGAAGCATCAGGATTCCTTCGGACGGCGGCATGTAAAACGTCACAGGAAGCATGAGCGCCATCCCCATTGTTGCCGAAAGACCGGGGAGCGCACCCACGATTATTCCGAGAGCGCTTCCGCCGAAGATAAGCGCAATCATTTTAAGGGTGAACACAGTCTCGAGTGCGGCAAGGAGCATTTTTATTCCACCCTTCCGCGGAGATATCCGTTCTGTTTCATGTTCAGAAACCCCATGGTCCCCTCGGAAGAGGAACCCGCAAGAGCGTGGAGAACAGGTAGTGCATGGCGAAGACGAAGGTGCCGGTCCGAAGAAGATTGACGAGCACCCGTTTTTCTTCCAGGAGCAGTTGCGCGAGGATCATGAAAAGGCACGAAGAAACGACAAAGCCGGCTATTGGAAGAAAATAGAGGAGCGCTCCCACAAGCATGGTAAAAGAAACCGCCTGCAAAACCGATTTTCTGGAAGGCCTCACTTCAAAAACAGGCGCCCTGGGTCTTCGCACCCCCTGCAGAAAGATGACGCTTCCGAACAGCAGAAGGGCGTACCCCATGTATTCCGGAAAAAACCTGGGGGAAAGCGAACGGAACGTCTCGGCGGCCTCGGAGAAACGCGATACAAGGTAGAGTACGCCGGCGCTGAAGAGAACTAAAAGGCTTCCCAGCAGGGTGGACGGGTTTTTCGTCAGCATGACCGTTTTCCGGAGTCTCCCGTCAAAACGAGTCCTTGACTTCCGACTCGGGAACTCCCTTTTCCGGTTCTCTTCGCTGTCCGTCGCACATCTGGAGACGCCATCCGTCCGGATCGCGAAGACGGACGTTGCCACGTCCCGTGTGCCGGTTTCTGTACGGTTCGTTGCTGAAGGCAATCCCTTTTTCCTTCAGTTCGTCATAGGTCTTGATCAGGTCGTCCGTCTTGAAGGCGATGTGGTTGATGCCGATATTCTCTTCGTCGATGACCGAGTGAATTTCGAGGATCGGCTGATTGGGTCCGGGCAGCTGCAACTCGGCCGACCCGCCGTGGTGGTCGGTCCATCCGAGGAGTTTGAATCCAAGTTTCTGGTAGAACTCCACATGTTCCTTGACATCGCGTACAATGATCTCGATATGGTCTATCTGCGTTATCATACGGTCTCCTCCTGGCAGAAATATGTACTTCAACGACATCGTTTCGAAGGATTTCTTGCATTTTCTTTAGCATAGCAGAGAGAATCGCTTTGTCAAGTATATAATATACGATGCATCTTATGTATTCTGTATCCATCTTTCTTTTTCTCGGAAATCGAGAGAGAAAAACCCCGAAATTTTTGCCGTAATCGCTTTTTTTCTGATACAATGTACAGAGTCCGTATTTCTACCGATCAAAAAATACGAGATTTGCTCTTCTAATGAAAACAAGGTGAAAGGAGAAGGCCCATGAGCGGAAAAAAAGGAATATGGCACCTGTTCCTCGTGACGGTTCTCCTTATTCCTCTCTCAGGATGCTCTTTTACAAGCCGTACGAACAATTATGAAGAGGCCCGCGCCCTCGCGGAGGAAGCGTATATCTTCGCTTTTCCGATGTTCGAGCACTACAGGACAATGCAGTTGCAGGCAATCGGCTCGGACAGTTTCAACAGATTCAGGCACGCCGTGGAGATCCTGGGGCCGGAACACAGGGCTGTTGTCCGCCCCAATAACGATACGCTCTATTCGACTCTCTGGCTGGATCTGCGGGCGGAGCCGATGGTGCTGATCCTCCCGCCGATTTCCGACCGCTACTATTCCTTCCAGTTCGTGGACATGTACACGCATAATTTTGCGTATGCCGGTCTCCGTTCCACCGGAACCGAAGGGGGAATATTTCTGATCGCCGGGCCGGAATGGAGCGGTGACAAACCGTCAGGAGTGGACGTGATCTTTCAGTCGGAGGGGGATTTTGTCCTCTGCCTTGGGCGAACCGCGCTGGACGGGCCGGAAGACCTGGGAAATGTGCATGCCATCCAGCAGCGTTACGTTGTAGAGCCGTTGAGCACATTTCTCGGTACGGAACCTCCTCCGCCTTCACCGATGGATATCTTCCCGCTGTATATGCAGGTTGCCGCTGAATCGGTGCATTTCATCAGCTATCTGAATTTTCTTCTGGGGCAGTTGAAGATTCATCCTTCGGAAGAGGCGATGATCGAGCGTTTCTCCCTTATAGGAATCGGTCCGTCGTACCACTTCGACGCCCATGAATTCAGCGAGGTGATTCGTTCCGCCGTAGAGGACGGCATCGCTTCGGCCCTCGAGAAGATCGCTGCTTCTTCGGGGTTGCTGGGGGAGAAAAAGAACGGGTGGACGCTTACCAGGCGCATATTCGGCAACAGGGAACAGATGCAGGGGCTCTATCTCATCCGTGCAGGAGCCGCACGAATCGGTCTCTACGGCAACGACCTCGAAGAAGCCTATTATCCGAGCGCGAGCCTTGATGCCGATGAAGAGCCTCTCGACGCGTCGGAACACTCTTATGTTCTCAGGTTTTCTGGTGATGAGATTCCGCCTGTCGACGGCTTCTGGTCCGTTACCATGTACTGTATGCCCGACCAACTGCTTGTGGAAAATCCGATCGACCGTTACTCCATCGGCGACCGCACCAGGGGGCTTGTCTATGGGGCGGACGGCTCGCTGGAGCTCTACTTCCAGAAGAATTCTCCGGGCGGAGAGAAGGAACGCAACTGGCTCCCCGCCCCGGACGGTCCTTTTGCCCTGACTCTCCGGATGTATCTGCCGAAGGAGGACGCGATATCGCCCCCGCTGTACGCGCCGCAGCCCATCCGGAAAGCGAACCGATAAAAAATACCGTACACGAGAAGGTGCCAGGAGCCCCGGAAAATTCCGGGGCTCCTGATTTTTTCTGCGGATTCCCTTGGACCGCCTATTCTTCCTCGGCAGGGAGGGCCTTGGTCAGTTCGGGAATGAAGGAGACGGAGACCGGTTCTCCCTCTCCGAAAACCTGCCTGGCGTCCGGATTGTCGACCTGCACGAGGATCTCTCCCATCTCGGTCGCGACGAAGGACTCGATACTGTGTCCCAGGTAGACGTTCGTCGTCACCTTTCCGTCGAGAATACCCTCTCCCGGGGGGATCAGTGTGAGCGACTCCGGGCGGCACATGACGAGCGCTCTGTCACCCTGCTTGAGTCGGGGAGAAAAACGCGGAAGGCGGAAGCTCTTTCCGCGGACATTGACTGCACATGTCTCGTCGATGTCCGTCACTTCTCCGGGGAAGAACGCCACCTTTCCGATGAAACCGGCGACGAACGCGTTCATCGGATCCCGGTAGACCTGGTGAGGCGTGCCGATCTGCGCTATCTTTCCCTTGTTCATGACGATGATCCGGTCGGAGAGGCTCATGGCCTCCACTCTGTCGTGGGTGACGTAGGCCGCCGTGATGCCCAGGGATTTCTGGATGCGGCGGATCTCCACCCGCATCTGCTCCCGCAGCAGGGCGTCGAGGTTGGAGAGCGGTTCGTCGAGGAGCAGGACGGATGGTTCCACGATGAGCGAGCGGGCGAGGGCAACGCGCTGCTGCTGCCCGCCGGAGAGGCGTGAAGGCGGACGCTTTGCGAGCGCGTCCAGGCCCACCATGCCGAGAAAACGCATGACCTTTTCGGCGATATCCGGTTCGGGAATTTTTCGGAGGCGAAGGCCGTAGGCGACGTTGTCGAAGACGTTCATGTGAGGAAAGAGGCCGTAGCTCTGGAAGACCATCGCCGTGTCCCGCTTGTTGGGGGGAAGGAATGTGATGTCCTCGTTGCCGATGCGGATCTTCCCCGTGGTCGGCAGCTCGAATCCCGCGATCATCCGGAGTGTGGTCGTCTTGCCGCACCCCGATGGGCCGAGCAGCGTCACGAGTTCTCCGGGGGAGATGACGAAGTCGGCGTTATCAACTGCGTGCACGTCTTTGCCCGACTGAGGGTCCTTGAATATTTTGGTCACGTTTTCGAGGGTGACAGATTTCGATTGTATGGTCATTGTAATTCCCACCTTAGAGACTCATGGTCTTCGCGAGGTTTTCGTTCTTCGGTACAAGGAGTCGGAGCAGGCCGAACGTAAGGAGCACCACGACGATGAGCGTGCTCGCAAGAACGCTGGCCAGACCGAAGCGCAGGTTTTCCGAGAAGTTGTAGATCAGCACGGTCAGGTGGTACCACCTTGCGGAGATGAGGAAGATGACCGCGCTGACCGCCGTCATCGAGCGGACGAAGGTGTAGGAGAGGCTCGATATGAACGCGGGGCGGATGAGAGGCAGGACGATCGTGCGGAAGATGGTCGGAGTATCCGCTCCCAGGTCGGCGGCAGCCTCCTCTATCGAGGGATCGATCTGCTTCAGGGACGCGATACCTCCTTCGACGCCGACCGGCAGCTCCCTGATGACGTAGTTGATCACGATGATGGCCCCCGTTCCGACGAGGATCAGCGGAGCCTTGTTGAACGCGAGAATGTAGCTGATGCCCATCAGTGTGCCGGGGAGCGCGAAAGGCGTCAGGATGAGCATGTCGAGCAGGCGTTTGCCCGGAAAGGTCTTCCTGGCCAGTACAAGGGCGGTGATCATGGCGAGCAGGCCTGCAATCGGTGTGGCGGCGCCGGCGAGAGTGAGCGTGTCGAGGAGGACCCGCCAGCCGCGTTCAAAGGCCTCGTGGAAGTTGGAGAGGCTGAAAGAGTAGTCGATTCCCCAGTTTTTAACGAAGCAGCCGGCCAGGATCGTGCCGTAAAGGCTTATCAGGAACAAGACGATGAGGCACATGGCCCCTACGAGGATTTTCCTGAGCCCCGGCGAGACGAGGTCCGTCATGCGGCCAGAGGGTTTGCCGGTCACGGTGACGTACGACTTTCTGCTTACCCAGTACCTCTGGACGAGGAAAGCGGAGAGCGTCGGCAGCAGCAGCAGCAGCGAGAGCGCGGCTCCGTGGCCGAGCCGGTTCATTCCGGTGACTTCCATATACGACTCGACGGAGAGGACGCGGAAACTGCCTGCGAGAATGAGAGGATTGGCGAAGTCCGCGAGCGAGTTGGTGAAAACGAGCAACCATGCGCTGAGAAGGCCCGGAACCGCAAGAGGAAAGGTCACCGTCCTGAAGGTTTCCCATTTGGTGGCCCGAAGGTTCAGGGCCGCATCCTCCAGCGTGGAGTCGATTGCCTCCAGGACACCGATCATTGTCAGGAAGGCGATCGGGAACATTCCCATGGTCTGAACCAGCGTAAGGCCGCCGAGTCCGTAGATGCTGAAGCCCTCGAGGGCGAGAATTCTCCGGGTGATGAGACCGTTGTTGCCGAAAAGCAGGATGATGGAGAGCGTCAGCGAAAAGGGGGGCGATATGATCGGCAGCGTCGCCATCGTGGAGAAGAACTTTTTCCCCCGGATGGCCGTCCTGGAGATGACAAAGGCGAAGAGAAAACCTACGACCGTGGAGGCTGTCGCCGTGAAAATTCCGAGCGTGATGCTTCCCTGAAGAGCCGTGACGTACTGCCTTGATGTGAGAATGGTCTTCCACGTGTCGAGAGAGAACTTTCCTTCCTGCATGAAGGTCAGGCGGACCGCTTCGAAGAGCGGATAGGCGATGAAGACGCCGACGATCGTGAAGAGAGCGAGGATGATGTAGCCGAGGACAGGGTCCCTGCTGTAGCTGGTCACTGCAAAAACGGCGGTGAAAAGGACAAAGGCGAGGATGAAGAGTCCTCTCATGAGCATTAAAAATTTGTCGAATCCGTTTGGAGCGAAGAGAAAGATCGCGGCCCCGGTGACGTCGCCTGTTTCGCTGTCGTGGGCCGGGACGAAGAGGATTCGCCGTTCGGTGTCGCCCACGAGGTATCTCCGGGCCGGCTGAAAGATCTCATCATACATCGCGCTTTCGATTCCTCGGCGAAAGACCTGGCTTTCCTGCTGGAGCTCGAAAAATTCCTCCAGGCCGGGAACATTGGCGAAGACCGTCACGCCGCCCTCGTCCTCCGGAAATCCCTTCAGAAAGATCAGGTCGAAGTCGGCGCCAGGAGAGGCCATACGCCGGATCCAGCCTGAGATTGCCTCGTCTTTCGAGGGTACGGAGCCCATTGCAGCCACGGCCGACTTGCGGTAGTGGCTTTCCGCGAGAGACTGGAAAGAGCCTGTGAGAGCGTTGTTCATCCAGTAGAGAAGGCCTGCGAACAGAAGAACGGAAAGAGACAGACTGATGAACTTCTTCGAAAGAATGTTCCTCTCCTCCTTTCCGAAAATGGATATGAATGAGAAGGGGCCCGCGAACGAGCCCCTTCAGTCCTTGTTGAACAGAGACTATCTGGTTGCGCCGATCTCCTTGTTCCAGCGGTCGAGGAGGCGTGCCTTGTTCGCTGCATCCCATACGTCGTCCTGGTTCACGAGCGCCATCTTGTCGAAGGAGTATCCGGTGTCGACGGGAGAGGCGTTCGAGCTCAGCGGGATGACGTACCATTTGGCGATGATGTCCATTGCAGTCTTTCCAAGGATCCAGTCGTAGAGTTTCTTCGCGTTGACCGGATCGGGACCGTCTTTCACGAGCGAGAGAGCCGCCGTCTCAAATCCTGTGCCGTCCGAGGGAATGGCGATCTCGATCGGGGCTCCTTCGATCTGGAGCTTGATCATGTCGTGAAGGTAGCCGATGGCGACCGGAATCTCGCCGATTGCGCAGCTCTTTCCCGGTGCTGAACCGGAACGCGTGTACTGGTCGATGCTCTTGTCAAGTTTCTTGAGAAAGTCGAAGGCCTTGTCCTCGTCGTTGCCGAAGACACGAATGATCGTTGTCACCATGTTGTAGGCCGTTCCGGAGGTGCCGGGGTTCGCCACGCGGACCTGCTTCTCGAACTCCGGCTTCACGATGTCCGCCCAGGACTTGGGCATGGACAGGCCGAGTTCCTTGGCACGGTTGGTGTTCATGGAAAAGGCGATGGGCCCGACATAGAGTCCGATCCAGTATCTCTCCGGATCTCGAAAACGATCGGGGATGGATGACGCAACCCTGGAGTTGTAGGGTGCGGTGAGCCCCTTATTCTTCGCGTCGATGTGGAGAGTGCCGACGCCGCCGACCCAGATCGATGCCTGGGGATTGGCCTTCTCCGCCTCGAGTCGTGCAACTGCCTCGCCCGAGGAAAGGCGGACCCAGTCGACCTTGATGCCGGTCTCTTTTTCAAATTCCTCGAAAAGTGCCTTGGCCAGTGGTTCTTCAGTGGTCGCATAGGCGTTCACCTTTTCCGCGGCGGACGCGACGCCGCCTGCAACCAGGACGCAGATCAGAACAAGAATCCAGAACATACCGAGCTTCTTCATGCTTTCATCTCCTTTGTTATGATCGGTATCCGTTTGCCGGAACCGTTGTGCATCTTTTTTCGAGTATATGGAGAGAGGCGTGCGATGTCAATTCTTTTCGCGCTTCTCCTGTCCTTTTTTTCCCCCGAGCGATTCGTCGTCGTAGCGCAGTTCCGCTATGCCGCCCATGGAGAAAGAGAGGCGAAGTCCGTCCCTGGAGACCGAAAGCGCTTCAAGGGAGAGAGTGGAGATCGAGCCATCGAGAAGAAGCTCTTCAGAGATCTTCTGTTCCTGCAAAAACTCCTGAAGCGATGCGACTGTCTGTTCGCGCAATTCCTTCAAAGGGAAAACCATGCGCTCCGACATCTGCTTTAAAAGAACCGGACGGGCAAGCCATGCGGCGGTCCTTGCCAGCAGGCTGTTCGTCTTTTCTTCAAAGTCGGCGTCCTCCATGCGGATGACTTCGTCCTCCCTTGAAAAGACCGGTCTGCCGGTGATGTAGACGGTTCCTTCTATTCCTCCGCCTCCCGGCGCTCTGCCCGATATCTCGGCGGCGGCGACAAGGTGTTCGCCGCTGCCGAAGAAGGAAACACCGTTCACCTTGACTCTTCCGCCGCCGGGAATGTCGACGTCGGGAATCTCCAGCGACGCGACGTATTTGCCGAGGGATTCATAGGAGAGCGTGCTCTCGACGTTTAGCAGAATGCCGGGCTCCAGATGCGGCGGCATTGGAGAGAGCGGAGGAAGGGGCTGGCCGGCAGGAGAGGCCGGCTGTTCGGCGCTGATCTCGAGCAGGCATTTTACCCCGGCCGTTGCTGAAAGCCTGCCGTTGTCCGCCTGGAACGGGGGCATGGAGACGGAGAGAGGAGTCACCGAGAGCCAGAGTTCAGGAGTGGAGCCGAGGCGAATGGGAGTATGGAGCCTTTCCCATTCAGCGGCCGCGTATTCTTTGATCCGTGCCGAACGGTTGAGCTCCTCCTCCGCGCGGGCCAGGAGATCTCCGGAGCGCCGCTGGAAAAGATCGGAGAGCAGTGAGGCGATTCCGAGATTCTGCCCCAGGACGTTCAGAGAGGGAGGGCGTGTCCATTCCAGGCGTACCGAGCCGTTGAGGCGGATCTGCCAGTCTTCGTCGATAACCGGAGAGAGCGTGAGATGTAAAATGCCCGCCCCGAAGATCTCTTTCCTGGTGCTGGACGAGATGCCGAGAATGCGCCCTTTCCAGGAGACCATGGAGGAGAATCTGAAGGGAAGAGAGAATGCGGCCTTGTCCTCCTCGAATTTGACCTTCACTGTCCCGGTCTTTTCGAGAAGGAGGTCGGCCATTGTCTCTCCGTAGCTGTCGTCTATCTTTTGGTTCTTGATATCGTACAGGGGGTTCGAGAGCACATCTTCCAGGATCCCGACGGCCTCATCCGACGAGATGGAGATCGGAACCGAGAGGAAGGATTCGACCGGAGGCGGCGGCGGAAGCGTTTCTGTCTCCGAAGGAGGAGGCGCGGCGTTCAGAAAGACAGTTTCTCCGTTTCCCCTCCCGGACGTGAACAAGAAAAGAGCTACACCGAGCATAAGGGCGACTGCGGCCCCGGCCAACATTTTTTTCATGGGGTTTCCCTCCGTTTCTTCGAGTCGCTCGAATATATTCTCCCCGGACCATTATACCTCCGATTCATTCTTATCATGTATTTACAGGTCGGATACCCCTCAAGATCTCCGGCGGTCTTTTCTGTCACCTGCGGAAAAGTTCGAGGAGGCGGAGAAGAAAGCCCTTCGAGAAACGGATGGCGTCGGCGGGGCAGACCTCCTGACAGCAGTAGCAGCGGATGCATTTTTCGTAGTCGATCCGTATGCGCCCGGTTCCTTGGAACGCCATCGCGTTCGCAGGACATATCTCGATGCATTTGCCGCAGCGGACGCATTTTTTTTCGTCCTGTACGGGGCGGGACGCGAGATGATGCTTCCCGAAACGGTCGAAAAAGGGCGGGAGGAGGTGCAGCGCGTCGAGTTGCGGAAGCTCGATCTCCGGCGGAACGAAGCCATCCGGCAGGCCCGACGCGCTCCAATCCTCGTCCCGGTGCACAATTCCCCGCCGAAGAGCCGCACGGTAGAGAGGAAAATTTTTCAAAGGCGCTCCCAGAAGAGCACAGACCCGAAGATCCAGATCGAGAGGATCCGGGGAGACAGCCAGGATGCCGAAGTCGCGTGGAGTCCCGTTGCTCGGCCCGCGCCCCTCCATGCCGCGGATGCCGTCGAGTATTGTAAGGCATGGAGCGAGGCTCCGGGCGATGTCCAGGTGAAGATTCGCGAAGACGTCCCTCCGAAGCCCGACTTTGTAGTGCCACTCCGCCTTCCGATGGCTCACCACTGTTCCGAAGAGGTTTTTGACTCCCAGCGTCAACATCATCTGCGCGTGGGTCTTGAGCTTCGGCAGGTTGATGATTCTGTCCGTCTGAAGGGCGCGGCGTGAAACTTCCACCCGCTGGAAGACCGATCCTTCGGCCATTGTCAGCGCCGCCGGTTCGTCCAGCTCCAGGCATGGAATTTCCAGTTCGCGCGCGATCTCCTCCATCCCCGTCTCGCGTGCGACCTTGGAAAAAGAGTCGATGCCAGGGCTGTCTCCTATGAAGGGCTTCCCGCCGGCCTCGAGAACGAGAAGAGCCGTTGCCCGGACGATCTCCGGATGTGTCGTGACGCACTCCTCGGGAGTGGAAGCGGAGAGAAGGTTGGGTTTCAGGAGGACGGTCTCTCCCGGGGAGAGAAACTGTTTCAGCCCCCCTGTTCTTGCCAGCAGAGTGCGCAGAGTTTCTTCCACCTCGTTGCGGCTGTATTTTCCGCACTTTGCGAATATTGTTCCGACCACTATCTTCTCTCCTCTCGGTTCGTTTTGTATAATATACACCGAAACGAAAACGAGAAGTGCATTTGAACCAGGAAAGGGCCGGTGAGCCGATGCCGTATAACGTGCAGCAGTTCTTTCTTCAAAAAAGAGGTCTGGGATACATTGCGCCGATTTTGTGCACCATGAGAGGATTGGTGGAGGATGATATCGAAGAGGCTGTTGCATTTCACAAGAGAGTGACGGACGAGATCGGCGATGCGGGTTTTTTCGCCGAAGACAACACCATCGCGGAGAGCGTGCTCGGCGAAGGAATCGTCATCGGCATTTTCGCGGAGGGCAAGCTTATCGCGCTCCGTGCAGTATCCTATGTCAAGGAGTACGTGGATGACGCCGTAGAAGACCTTGGGCTCGCTCCGGAAGAGGCGGGCAACGTCGCGGTGATGGATTTCTGCATCACCGATTCGGCGTTCCGGGGCAACAGCATTCAGTTCTTCAGCTATCTTTTCATCGAGAGCCTGATGTATCCGAACCGGTATCATCTCCATACCACGGTTTCGCCGAAGAATATCTTCAGCCTGACGAATGTGCTGAGATGCGGCTTTACCGCCATCAGGTTCAAGCAGAAGTACGGAGGGCATCACCGGTTTGTGCTCTATAAGAATCTTCGGAAACCGGGCGCCGTGAAAACCAGGGGACACAAGGAAATCCTTCTCCGAAACTACGACTATCATCCGAAGGTCTTTGCCGACGGTTTCGTAGGGTACAAGGTGAAGCACAAATCGAACGGCATGGCGATGCTCTACGGAAAACCCCTGGAGGATGTTCCGGCGAAGGCCTGATGAGCGATCTGCTGTCCGCGGGGATGTCTCTGCTCCGCCGTCTGGAGCAGGCCGGGTTCGAGAGTGTTCTCGTCGGCGGGGCCGTACGGGATCTTCTTCTGGGGCGTTCTCCGGAAGATATGGATATTGCAACGTCGGCGCCGTTTCAAGTTCTTGCCGGAATGTTCCCGAGAGGGGTGCTGACGGGGCCGGAGGGAAAACAAGCGTTTCTTCTTCCCTTGGAAGAAATTCATTGTGAAATAACCTCCTATTCCGGCAGTTCTCTGGAGCGGGATCTTGCCAGGAGAGATTTTACCGTGAATGCGATCGCCCTCCGTTCCACGGGAGAGCTTGTCGGGACGAGGGAAAGCCGGCGGGACGTCGCTGCACGGATTCTGCGCTTCAACGGGCTGCCCGCCGACCGGCTGGCTGAAGATTCTCTCCGTGCGATCCGGTTTGCCCGTTTCGCCGCGACGTTGCCGCGTTTTTCCGTCGACGTCCGTGCTTTTGCCGGAATACGGCTCGTTCTCCCTTCGCTCTTTCGATGCGCTCCGGAGAGAATCGGGAGGGAGATGCGTCTCGGCCTCGAAGGCGATTCCTGTGTTTTCCTCCGTTCGCTTCGAAGAGGAGGAATGCTCCGGTTGCTCTTCTCCGGGCCGGGAGCAGGCCGGAGTGCACTGAACAAACTCTGCCGGGCGCTGAATAAACTGGAAGGAGGAGCCTTTCCGCTGGTTCGTCGTGCGGCCGTCGTTTTTTCGTTCGGTATGAAATCTGCCTTTCCTGATGACGAAGGGGCGGACCTGCTCCAAAGAAAACTGGCGCGTTGGGCATGGCCGGGCAGTATGCGCAGCGAGATCGCGGAGCTCGTGCGGCTCCGCATGGCGCCTTCAGTGAGATTCTCTCCTGATAAGATGGCGCGCCTTCTTCTCGGAAAAGGAGCGGATTTCTGGAATTCCCTCTTCGCGATTGCCGGGGCAATGGAGCTGACAAGAGGCGGGATGCGGCGCTTGGCTTCGGACCGTTACAGTTTCGTGCAACTTTTAGCCCGTTTTTGTGCGGAGGGAGAACTCATTCCGTCGGGCGCCGACTTGATGCGCCGCTTTGCTCTTTCAGAGGGTCCTGAAGTCGGTCATCTTCTGCGCGAACTTCGGATCGAGAACCTGAAGAACGGCTTCGCTTCAAAGAGAGAAGCCATCGATTATGCCGCCTCTCTCTTAAGACGCTCTTGAAACCAGGCGCCGCGATGGTCTTCCGCCGGTGCGGAGCTGAAACAAGCGGGTGGAATGATCTCTTTTCGAAAGAGAAAAAACGTGTTCTCTCAGCCTGTGTTTCCTCTTTCCGCTCTCTTCGTGTTACAATCAGCAGGCTATTATCAGGTCCTTTCGAGGAAAGAGAAGGAGTCGGTTCGCATGGGACTACTTCATGTAGATCAGCTGCAAGCGGGTATGGTTCTTGAAAAGAACCTGCTGGCCTTCAATGGTCGTTTCCTGCTGCCGCGAGGGGCTGTTCTCACGGAAAAACACATCCAGACGATGAAAGTCTGGGGGGTCGTCGAAGCGCATGTTGAAGGTGAAAGCCTCGCTGAACCAGCGGAAGAAGCGTCTTCAGCAGTTCCCCCGGAGATTCTGAAAGAGGCGGAGCGTTCTCTTGAAAAAGCGTTTCCGTCCAAACCCTCCTCGCCTCCTATGAAAGAACTGTATGGCATCGCGCTTGAGAGGGCGATAGCCGCACACTCTCACAATGGAAATCAAACGCAACACCAGTTCCGGGGAACTTCCCGCCGTTTTTCCCGGGATTACCAGAAGGTCACCCTTACCGCGGCGGATCTTGTCTCAAGGGAGTTGCAGCTCGCCTCTTTGCCCGATGTCTATTACCGTATCATGGACGTCATCAACTCCGCCCGAAGCTCCGCCTCGCACATCGCAGAAGCGGTCAGCAATGATACAAGCCTGCTCGGTCGTCTTCTCAGGCTGGTCAACAGCGCCTTTTACGGTTTTCCATCGAAAATCGAAACCGTGACAAGAGCCGTTGCGATCATCGGAACCCGCGAACTCTCGACCCTTGCTCTCGGCATCGCCGCCGTTCAGTATTTTCACGATATTCCCTCAGAATACGTGGACATGAAAAGTTTCTGGAGGCACTCCGTGGCGTGCGGAGTATATGCCCGCCTCATGGCGTCGGAAAAAATCGGTATCTCCGAAGAACGGCTCTTCGTATCCGGCTTGCTCCACGACCTGGGAAAACTGGTGCTCTTCAGGCAGATTCCTCTCTCCGCGCGGAATGCGATCGAGCTTGCCGTATCGAAGAGCATCCCCCTTTGCGAAGCCGAAAAGGAACTCTTCGGTTTCGATCATGCCCAGCTCGGAGGTCTGCTTTTGAGGCAATGGAAAATTCCCGCTCCCATCGAAAATGCCGTGCGGTATCATCATGCACCGCTCTCTTCATCGAACTCTCTTGAACCGGCGCTCCTCGCAACCGCGGATTCCCTGGCGATGGCAGCCGGATTCGGAGGAAGCGGCTCGGTCGTCGTTCCCGACATCACGAGCTCTGCCTGGAGCGAAACAGGGCTTTCCCCCGCAGTGTTCTCTCCGATTCTGCGGCAGGGAAGCAGGCAGATCGACGACATCACCGCCGCATTTCTCGGAAACGGAGGAAAGTGACGTGTTCAAAAGCGACCGTATCGCTTTCCTGGAAGAAAGAGTCAGGCGCCTGGAAGAGCAGAATCTCTCTCTCTGGAGGGAAAAGACATCGGGAATCGAAGCTCTTGACGCCGCGGTTTCGCTGGGGCATTTCGACACGAGCATGAACAAGCTCAACGATCCTCTGCCAATCCTCCGCGAAACAATCAAGCGAATTCGCAGCATCATTCCCCTGCGGGCGGCGGCCGTTTACCTCGTCGGGCCGGATTCGTCGTTCGCCCCGTCGCTCTGTTCTCCCTCCGAAGCGCTCCCGGAGGTGGAGTCCGCTGCGGAAAGACTGATCGAGGACAGGACGTTCTCCTGGGCCATCAAAAGAAAAAAACCTGTGTTCACGGGACTGGGCAGGTACGAGACACCTTTGCTGCTGCATGTCCTTTCAACCATCTCCAGGACGCGCGGAATGCTGGTCGGGATCCTGGACCGGGGAGGGGAGGACATCTCCGACTCGTCCCTCTCCCTTCTTTCCGTCACGCTTTCGGCAAGCGCCGGAGCATTGGAGAGCTTTGAGCTGTACAGCAGTCTCCGGGCGCTCAACGCAGAGCTCTCGAACAGGATGGAGCAGCTTGAGGAATCCCGGAACGAGCTTCAGCGTTACAGAACATTCCTCGAAGAGCAGGTGGAGGCCAGAACGAGGGAGCTTGCCAGGGCGAACGACGAAATGAAAATGGAGATTGCTGAACGCATGAGGGCGGAAGAAGAGCTCCGCTCCAACGAGACGATGCTCAAACATGCCCTGGAAGGCGTCGGAGAAGGTCTTTGGATGTGGGACACCTCTTCGGGGGAGGTGGAACTCTCCCCGCTCACCATGGAGATACTGGGCTGCGCCGCGGATGCGTCGTCCTGTCCGCCTGAAATGCGGACCATGGAGGGATGGGAAACGCTCATCCTCCAGGATGACGCCGAGAAAGTGCGTTACAAAAAGAATAAGTGCCTCTCGGGAGACGTCCAGGGATACTCTGTCGAATACCGTGTAGCGGACAGAAACCGCGAGGTGCGCTGGATTCTGGAACGGGGGCGCGTGGTTCTCAGGGATGGAGAGGGGAGACCTCTCCGTATTGCCGGGACACATTCCGACGTAACGGAGCGGCGCCGGCTCGAGGATCAGATTCGATACCAGGCGACCCACGATTATCTCACAGGGCTTCCCAATCGCTATCTTTTCTCGGACAGGCTTTCGCAGGCCATTGCCCAGGCGCGAAGGAAGGACCGGAAAGTGGCGCTGCTTTTCATCGATCTCGATAATTTCAAGGTTGTGAACGATACGTACGGCCACGATGTCGGGGACGATCTGCTGCGCGATGCGGCAGTCCGTATGGAGCAGGTCTTTCGCGAGATGGACACCGTCTGCCGCCTGGGAGGCGACGAGTTCACCGTGATTCTGCCGGAGCCCGGTGATCGTTCCGGTGTTGAAAAAATTGCGGAGCGTCTTCTCGAGGCCTTCAAAATTCCTTTTTCGGTAAGCTCGCACACGATTATGCTTGAAATATCCGTTGGTATAAGCATCTTCCCCGATGACGGCCTCGATATTGAAATGCTTCTGAAGAAGGCCGATCTTGCGATGTACCGCACAAAAGAGGACGGCAAAAGCGCATTCGCTTTCGCTTCGGACGTCCCTCAGCCTTAAAAGGCTTTGAAAGCGCGAATTTTTTCAGGCGATGTGCCTGATGCGGCGGTTTTTGCTTCAATGCATCCTGCGGTTTCCCGGGAATACGTCCTGTTATTTCTCACCGGCAGTATCTCCGCCCATTCTGCTGTCCCTGAACTACTATCGAAGGAGGCGGTACGATCATGAAAATCTCGATACCCTACGGCCTGTCCGCCCTTTGTTACGATATCCCGGATAATCGCCTGAAGGCAGTTCTCACATCGAGCCTGCATGAACTGAAGGCAGGTGCCCCAGAACACGAGATCGTCAGAAATTCGCTGAAGAATCCGATAGGATCCGCTCCTCTTCGGGAACTCTCCAGGGAGAAAAAGAACGTTGTGATCATCTCCAGCGACCACACGCGGCCGGTGCCGAGCGCTATTATCATGCCGCTTCTTCTCGAAGAAGTCCGGGCCGGAAATCCCGGCGCCGATATTACAATCCTTGTCTCCACCGGGGGACATCGCGCCACTACGTCGGAGGAGCTGATGAAAAGGTACGGACCCGAAATCGTCGGGAAAGAGCGTATTCTCGTCCACGACAGCCACGACGACTCGAGCCTCGTCCGCTTCGGCGCCCTGCCCTCTGGCGGCGATCTTATCCTCAACAGGCTCGTTGTCGAAGCCGATCTGCTGGTTGCTGAAGGATTCATCGAGCCCCATTTCTTCGCCGGTTTCTCCGGAGGACGCAAGAGCGTGCTCCCCGGAGTGGCAAGTTACAAGACGGTGATGGCGAACCACTGCGCTGAATTTATCGCACATGACCGGGCGCGGACCGGAATTCTCGACGGCAATCCGATTCACGCGGATATGATCTTTGCGGCCCGAAAAGTGGGACTGGCCTTCATTTGCAACGTGGTCATCGATGCCGGCAAACACATCGTGGCGGCGTTCAGCGGCGATATGGAGGCGGCTCACGAGATGGGCTGCGAGTTTGTCGGCAGATACGGAAGGGTCAAGGCCGCCCCCGCCGATATCGTGATCACCGGAAACGGAGGCTACCCTCTCGACCAGAACCTCTACCAGGCGGTGAAGAGCATGACTGCCGGAGAGGCTTCCTGCAACAGGGGAGGAGTCATCATCGTCGCTGCCGAGTGCAGCGACGGGCATGGAGGGGAGGCCTTCTCCCGGACGTTCGAGACGATACCGACGCCGGAGGGGATCATGGAAATGATCATGGCCAGAGGACGCGACCAGACGGAGCCCGACCAATGGCAGATCCAGATATTCGCCCGTATCCTGATCGATTTTACAGTCATCATGGTGACCTCGGCGCCCAGGGAGATGGTCGAGCGGCTCAACATGAAGCGGTCCTCCTGCTTGGAAGAGGCGGTTGTAATGGCCGATAAAATTCTGGGTAAACCCGGCGCTTCGATCACCGTTATTCCCGACGGCGTAGCCGTTATTGTCGATTCGGTCTTATCCTGACAAAAGGTGGTATGCTTCCGGGGAGAAAAAAGAACGGGTGCTGAACGTTCGGAAAAGCCGCTATTCTCAGGCTGATATACCCAATATGCGCCTGCGGCACAAACGGCTGATTGAACGATGAGGAAAGGCATCCAGCGAAACGGCTCGGTCCGATTGGACCTGTTTATTACACGATATTCAGGAGGAAGAAAATGAAAAAACCGGTCATCGGAATCACGATTGGCGATCCTTCGGGGAGCGGGCCTGAGATCGCCCTAAAGGCCCTGAGGCACGAAGAGGTTGTTGCTTCATGCACTCCGGTTCTCTACGGCGACGAGTATGTCCTTCGCCGGGCTATGGCGATCCTCGGAATCGAGATGCCCATCCACGCTCTTGAGAATCCGAAGAAGGCCATGGAGGGCGTCGTCAACATAGTCTCCCCCGGCGTCTTGACCGAACCGTGGGAGTTCGGAAAAGTCCAGGGAAAGTGCGGGCAGGCGGCCTTCGAGTACATCAAGCGCGCTATCGCGGATGCGCTTGAAGATTCTCTCGATGCTGTCGTCACCGGCCCGATCAACAAGGAGGCGCTGCACGAAGGCGGCATTCCTTATTCGGGGCATACCGAGATCTTCGCCGACCTTACCGGAACCAAGAATTACGCGATGCTGCTGACGGGAGGAAATATCCGGGTGATTCACGTCTCAACGCATGTCTCCCTGAGGAAAGCGTGCGACAGGGTAAAGAAGGAGCGGGTCCTCTCGGTCATCCGTCTCGCCGACGAGGCTGCCAGGGGGCTTGGGGTTCCGAAGCCGCGCATCGCGGTGGCCGGACTCAATCCTCACAGCGGAGAGGGAGGGCTTTTCGGCGACGAGGAGATTTCCGAAATCATTCCCGCCATCGAAGCAGCACGCTCCGAAGGACTGGACGTCACCGGTCCCGTGCCGCCTGATACGGTCTTTCTCAAGATTTCCAAGGGAGACTTCGACATCGTTGTGGCCATGTACCATGACCAGGGGCACATTCCTCTCAAAGTCGTCGATTTCATGGGGGGTGTGAACATAACGGTGGGGCTTCCCATCATCCGGACGTCCGTCGATCATGGTACAGCCTTTGGAAAGGCGGGAAAAGGGACAGCCGACGAATCGAGCATGATCGCAGCCATTCGCGCCGCCGTCAGCTTTGCCCGAAACCGAATGTGAACAAACGGAGGAAAAGGCATGAAGAGACGGTATATCGTCATCGCCGATGACTTCACCGGTTCCAACGATACCGGGATACAGTTTCTCAAGGCCGGATATGACGCCTCCGTCATTCTAGATCCTTTCGCTCTCTCCTCGATCGAGGGGGAGGGTGTCATTGTGGTCGATACGGAGTCCCGAAATATTTCCGCATCCGAGGCTGCGGACTCTTTGAAGGATGTCGCGAAACGCCTGCTTTCAATGAGAGGAAAGAGAGTCATCTATAAAAAGGTTGACTCGACGCTTCGGGGCAACATTGCTTCAGAAACGGAAGTTCTCCGGGAAACGCTTCGTTTTCCCGTCACCGTCTTCACTCCCGCGTATCCGGGAAACAAGAGGACCGTTCGGGACGACCTTCTGCTTCTCGACGGGACGCCTGTCGCCGAGACGGAGATGGGGCGGGATCCGAGGAAACCCGTTACGACGTCTTCACTTTCGGAAACCCTTCGGGGCGAAAGCGGTCTGGACGTTCGCCACGTCGCGCTCTCCGAGATCAGGAACGGTGTAATACCGGAAATCGTGCGCTCCGCGGGGAGCAAAGGGGCATACGCTTTCGACGCGGAGACCGATGAGGATCTTCGGTTGATTGTGAACGGCATATGTTCTGTGCTTCCTGCGGAGGAGGTCCTCTGGGTGGGTGCTGCCGGTTTGGCCGAGGCTTTAGTGACGGTGTCGAGCCCGCTCCTCTTTGTCGTGGGAAGCATGAGTCCGAAGAGCGCTCTCCAGGCCCGGGCTCTTCTTCGTGAGAAAAACGTGGAGAATGTTCTCGTCGATATCGGGTCGCTGCTGTCGGACGCTGTCTCCGAGGAACGCCGGCTCGCCGAGAATGTAGCGGGTTTGCTCCGGGGCGGCAAGACGGTCCTGTTGGCCTCCTCCCTGGAGGAAGAGCAGATACGGGAGGGGCGCAGTGCAAGCGCGTCCGAACTGATCTGCAAAAGCCTCGGGTCGGTTGTATCGGAGGTCATGAAATCATCGCGTGCGGGCGGTCTCTTTCTTACAGGAGGCGAGGTGGCCATCTGGATTGTACGCGCTCTCGGAGCGGACGGAACGGATCTCGTAAAGGAAATCGAACCCGGCATTCCTCTTGTTCGGCTGAGAGGAGGAGCGTATTCCGGCCTTCCGATGGTGACCAAGGCAGGAGCCTTCGGCAGCGAGGGAACGATGATCGAATGCCTTCGAATTTTAGAATCGGACCTTTCGGCTCCGGGCCGAAAATGAAAACGAAGGGAGCGGAATTATGACACGGATACGACAGGATGCCCTGCACATTGCCCGTAAGGCCGTCGAAGCGGTTCTTCCCGAAAATGCCGTCCAGGCTGCGCTGAAGGGGGAGGGTTTTGCCGCGCGTGCTGAGAGAGGCGGAAAGATCGTGCTCGTCGCGATCGGCAAGGCCGCGTGGAGAATGGCGAATGCCGCTGCGGAAACACTGGGCGGCCGTCTCTCGGGCGGTGTCGTCGTGACGAAATACGGGCACAGCAACGGAGAAATCAAGAGGGTGGAAATTCATGAGGCGGGGCACCCCTTCCCCGACGAGAATACCATCCGCGGCACGGCCCGTGCGCTGGAGATCGTTCAGGGGCTCTCCGCGGAGGACACGGTCCTCTTCCTGGTGTCGGGCGGCGGTTCGGCGCTCTTCGAGAAGCCAGGTGAGGGAATTTCTCTCGAGGACCTCGTCGGGACGACCGACCAGCTGCTTGCGTGCGGCGCAGATATCGTCGAGATCAACACGATCCGGAAGCGACTCTCCTCCGTCAAGGGGGGGCGTTTCGCCCGGTTTGCCGCTCCTGCGCATGTTTTCTCCGTCGTGCTGTCCGATGTGCTGGGAGACCGCCTCGACAGCATAGCCTCCGGACCGGCGTACCCGGATAGCTCTTCAGTCGAGGACGCGTTGAAAATCGTGTCCAAGTACGGTCTTTCCCTTCGCCCGGGCCTTCTCGAGGCGTTGAAAAAGGAGACTCCGAAGGAGCTGTCCAACGTGACCACGGTCATCACCGGGAGTGTGACGGCCCTTTGCGGGGCTGCCGAAAAGGAGAGCGCCGCGCTGGGGTACACGCCGCTCCTTCTGACGACCACGCTGAACTGCGAGGCACGTGAGGCGGGGGCTCTGATCGCCTCGATAGCGAAGGAGATACGCTCTTCCGGGAACCCGCTGAAACCGCCATGTGCGCTGCTCTTCGGAGGTGAGACGATCGTCCGGCTCAAAGGAAAGGGGAAGGGCGGGCGGAACCAGGAACTGGCGCTTTCTGCAGCCTTCGGTATCAAGGGGCTCGAGGAAACGGTCGTTATCTCGGTCGGATCGGACGGTACCGACGGACCGACCGATGCGGCGGGCGGTATTGTGGACGGATCGACGATCGGCAAGCTTGCCGATCAAGGGCTTGACGCTGAAGCGCTTCTGGCGGACAACGACTCGTATCATGCTCTTGAAGCGTGTGAAAGCCTGGTAATAACCGGGCCTACCGGGACGAACGTGAACGACCTGACGATGCTTCTTTGCAGGTGAATCAGCTTTTCTCGCGGAGAATACAAGAATCGGGGGCCGGAGCATACCCTCCGGCCCCCGATTCTTGTATTCGAGCTAACGCATCGCTCTTGATCACTTCGCGAACCTGAAGCTGTTGCCGCCTTCGGTTTTTGCCGCCGAGAGAGCGGTCTCAGCGGCTCTCAGCAGGCTCTTGGCATCTCCTCCGTTGTCCGGAAAAACGCTGATGCCTATGGTTGCCGAAAGTGCGAAAGAACCGCTGTATCCGGCGGAAGCACCCTGAACCGTCTCCAAAAGGCCCTTCGCTACGGCGGCTATCTCCTCCCGGTTTCCCGGTCTCGGCAGGATAATGTAGTAGTTGACGCCCTCCATGCGATACAGAACGGCATCCTGGGGGCAAGCCTTCTGAAGTCGCCGGCCGATGCCTTTCAGGAGCAGGTCCGCCATGTCCCTTCCTATTGTTTCATTCACCGTGTTGAAGTGATCAAGGTCAAGCATGAGAAACGCCAGCTTGGAAGATGTTCTCTGAGCCTCGGCGAGGGAGAAGAGAAAGCTCCGGTTGAAATAGGTCCTGTTCGAACTTCCCCCGAGAGGATCGTGGCTCGCCTGGATTTGAATTTCCTCTTCAAGCTCTTTCTGGGAGGTGATATCGAGCGCGACGCAGATCACCATCCGTTTTCCGTAGAAGTGCTCGGGAAGAGGCGAAATTCTGGCTTCCTGAAAGTATTTTTTGCCGTTGATGTCGATGTCGTAGGTCAGATACTGGGGGGTGCCAGTTTCGATGCAACGCTTCAGCGGGGCCATGAGCTCCGACGCGTTTTTGGAGGGAAGAACTTCGCGGAGAGATTTGCCGACCATTTCCGACGGCTTTGCAGGCAGCGCGGCTTCTTCGGATCCTGTGACTTCGATATATCGTCCTTCTTCGTCGAGAACGAGAAGGATGGCGGGAACGGTTTTCAGGAAGGCTTTGAGCCGCGCTTCGCTTTTCCGAAGCTCCTCGTCGGACTCTTTGTAAGAGGAAACATCGGATATGTTCCATAGAATCTCCTCGGGGAAGTCCGCTTCCTTCCCGAGAACGCAGATGCGGTGGAATACCCATCGCATCTCCCCTTTTCCATCGGTGATCCGGTATATCTTCGGCTCGGGGCCGGGGGTAAAGGATATGGAGACTCTATCATCCGGATGGACAAGATCCAAGTAACGGGTTCTTCCGGAAGTGAAATCCTCCGGCGAATATCCGAACGAGCGAATGCTCTCCGACACAAAACAGGGTTTTTCGAGTTCGGAAGGAAGCCAGACAAACGAAGTCACGGGACTTTGATTGACGATCTTTTCGAAATTGATTCCTCCACAACACTCCATACCGTCTTTCATCTCCCTTTTTGAGCGGATTGAGACGGACTCTGTGATTTTGCCGTCCTCCGGAGGTATTGTAGCATAGATAAGGCAATCGGACTCCGGTCTCTTCTGAAAGGTGTCTCTTCTGAAAGGAAACGCAGTGTCTATTCCGCGATTTTTCTGTTGTGTCCGCCTTTGAACTCTTTGCGGGGCTTGCTGGAAAAAGGAGCTGTTTTCAAACGGCGGATGCTTTTTGCCTGTCATACTCGTATAATAAAAAAATACGGAATTTGAAAGGAATGAATTTGATGGCAAAGAAACGCTACCAGCATGAGCTTGAACTTCGCCAGTTCACCGTCGATGATTACGACGAGGTCAAGCGCATCATGGACAGAATATATCCGAAGATGGGAGGAGCCTGGACGAGAGAACAGTTTGCCGCGATGATCTCCCGTTTTCCGGAAGGACAGCTCTGCATCGAGGACAAGGGAAAAGTGGTGGCGGGGGCTCTTTCGCTCATCATCGACTACTCTCGTTACGGCGACCGGCACACGTACCGTGATATCGTGGGGGAGGGCGATCTGAAAAATCACGATCCGGAGGGGGATTTCCTCTACGGTATCGATATATTCGTCTCTCCCGATTACAGGGAAAAACGGCTCGGCCGCCGTCTTTACGATGCCCGGAAGGAGCTGTGCGAGACGCTCAACCTGAAGGGGATCATCATCGGGGGACGGATCCCCGGATATGCCGAGTGGGCGGACAAGAAGTCCCCGCAGCAGTACATCCGCATGGTCAACAACCGCGAGATATCCGACCCCGTGCTGACCTTCCAGGTAAGCAACGACTTCCACTTCAAGAAGATCGTCGAGAACTACTGGCCCGAAGACTTCAGCTCGAAGGGGTACGGCGTTATCCTCGAATGGAACAACATCTACTACGAGGAGAGGCAACGCCTCATATCGAAGGTGAAGACATACATGCGCCTCGGCGTAGTCCAGTGGCAGATGCGGAGCTTCGAATCCTTCGAGGATTTTCTGCAGCAGGTGGAGTTTTTCGTGGACACCCAGGCGGGATACAACACGGACCTCATGCTCTTTCCCGAACTTTTCAACGCGCCGCTGCTCGCGCAGTTCGACCAGGAGGATCCGGCAGAGGCCATGCGTTCGCTCGCCGGATACACCGCCGATCTTCGAAAGAACCTTGTCGAGATGGCGGTGGCATACAATATCAATATCGTCTCGGGCAGTGTTCCTGAGCTTCGGAACAACCGCCTCTACAACGTCACCTTTCTCTGTCGCCGCGACGGTACATGGGACCAGCAGTACAAGCTCCATATCACGCCCGACGAGTACCGTTACTGGGGATTGCAGGGTGGGCACGACCTGAAGGTGTTCCAGACGGATATCGGCAAGGTGGGCATCCTGATCTGCTACGACGTGGAGTTCCCCGAGCTGGCTCGGTATCTCGCCATCAAGGGGATGGACCTTCTGCTCATTCCATTCTGGACGGATACCAAGAATGCGTACCTTCGTGTCCGCCGCTGTGCTCAGGCACGTGCAATAGAGAACGAATGCTATGTCGCCATCGCCGGCAGCGTCGGAAACATTCCGAAGGTGGAGAATATGGACATACAGTATGCCCAGTCCGCCATCTTCACTCCGTCCGACTTCGCCTTTCCTCACGACGCCGTGGCGGCCGAGGCGACGCCGAACACGGAAATGGCCCTGATCGCCGATCTTGACGTGGAACTGCTCAAGGAGCTGCGTCTTCAGGGGAGCGTACGGAACCTCCACAGCCGCCGCACCGATCTGTACTGGATCGACTGGCTCCGGGAAGGAAAAAACGACGAATAAGAGGAGATCCGAAATGGACCGGAGATGATCTCCTCATCTGCAAGCGAGCCGGATGGTAGCTTCCGGCTCGCTTGCTTCTTGTCCCGGATCCTGGGAGATTTGCCGAAATCCGTGACTGGGACGGAAAAAGCGTCAGGGGTGTTCGGAGAGGCTCCCCAGGTGCACCGAGAGAAACCGCTCCATGGCGCGAAAGAACTCGAAACGGTTCTCCTCGTTCCGGAATCCGTGCCCCTCGTTTTCCTTGACCATGTATTCCACTTCGACGCCTCTGCTCCGAAGGGCTTCGACTATCTGGTCCGACTCCGCTTTTTTGACTCTCGGATCGTTGGCTCCCTGCGCTACGAGGAGCGGCGCGGTGATCCTGTCGGCGTGAAAGACTGGAGAGACCGATTTCAGCAGTTCCCTGTCGTGTTCCGGATGGCCGATTTTCTCGTAGAGCATCTGCCGGCCGAGTTCCCAGTAAGGCGGGATCGTCTCCAGGAGCGTGAAGATGTTCGAGACGCCGACGTAGTCGACGCCGCACGCGTACAGATCCGGTGTGAAGGCGAGCCCCGCGAGCACCGCGTATCCGCCGTAAGAGGCGCCGTAAATTCCGATTCGCTGCGGATCGGCGATTCCCTGTTCGATCAGCCAGTACACCCCGTCGGTAATGTCGTCCTGCATGGCCCGGCCCCACTCCTTGAAACCGGCCTCCCAGAACGCCCTTCCGTATCCTGTCGATCCCCTGAAGTTCATCTGCAGCACGGCGAGTCCGCGGTTTGCCAAAAACTGTACCTGTGAATTGAATCCCCATACGTCCCGAACCCATGGACCTCCGTGAGGATGGATGACCACGGGCAGATTCGTCGCGTCCCGCCCGGGAGGGAGGGTGAGATAGCCGGAAATTGTCAGGCCGTCTCTTGCAGTGTAGGAGACCGGCCGCATTGGCGCCATTTTCTCCTTGGGAAGCCACGGCGCGAGGTCCGCCAGCTTCCGGAATTCCTCCGTCTCGCGATTGAAGAAGGAGTAGGTTCCTCTCGTCCTGTCGCTCCCCGCGTGGACCAGGACCTTTGTTTCGTCGCGGCTCATTGATGTCACCGTGACCTCGTCATCCGGAAGCCGTTCCTCGAGAGCCTTCTGGAGCGAGGCGCGCTCCTCGTCGAAGAAGTGATACCGGAAACGGTCGGTTGTGAATCCTGTCCCCGTGATCACCTTTCTTTTTCGGGAGCGGAAGAGGCTTCCAACGTCGACCTCGGGATGCTCGAAGATCAGCTGTTCATGCTCGACCGTCTCCGGGTTGAAAACGAAGATGGCGGCTTTGTCCCGGCCGAGATTCGAGGAGACATAGAGTTTCTTGTTGTCGAACGTAAAGAAGAGGGGATTGACGCTCTCGCGGAAATCCGTCGTAAGAATCGGCCGGAAGGGTTCATCCTCACTGTCCCGGTAGAGAAGGGTCGTGTTCACTCCATCGGAGCGCACCGCAATCCTTAATTTCCCGTCGTGATCCGTCATCCACCCGGCGATATCGCCGGGATTCTCTTCAAGCAGCGCAAGGTCGCCCGTCTCTAAGTTCAGCCGGTAGACGTCGAAGAAACGGGGATCCCTGCGGTTCATACCGATGAGGATAAAATCGTACTGCTCCTCCAACCTGTCGATGATGGAGACGCGAACGTTCTCGAACGGAGTGAGTTCGCGTGCATCCGTGCCGTCGATCGAAACGGTGTAGAGGCGATAGTTCTCATCGCCGCCGCGGTCCTGCAGGTAGACGACCCTGTTGTTCCCGGACCAGAAATAGGCGGGAATATCGCGTTCCGTCGCCGACGTGATGCGGATCTCCTCTTCCTCGCCTATCCTTTGAACGAAGATGTTCATGCGGCGTTCCCACGGTTTCATGAACGAGAGGAAGTCCCCTTCGGGAGAGAGTTGAAAGCCGCTTTTTTCCGGGTTTCTGAAGAAGTCCTCAAGAGGAATGAGCGATTCGGCAGCGGCGGCCGGAATACGCGGGATCAGCAGAAAGAAAGCAAGGAGAGCAATCCATGGAAGCAACTTCATAGCCTTATTCTCCCATTACCTTGACGACGACGCGCTTGCGGCGGCGTCCGTCGAATTCCGCGTAAAAACAGCGCTCCCATGGACCCAGGTCGAGTTTTCCGTCCGTTATCGGCAGGATGGCCTGGTGGTGGACCAGGATTCGCTTCAGATGAGCGTCGCCGTTGTCCTCCCCGGTGCGGTGGTGGCGGTAGGACGGCTTTTCAGGCGCGGTTTCTTCGAGCCACTCCAGAATGTCCTCGTGCAGACCGGATTCATTGTCGTTTACGATGATTCCGGACGTGATATGCATCGCGGAAACGAGCATCATCCCTTCGCGGACGGCGCTTTTCTCCAGAATGTCCTGAAGGGCGGGAGTTATATGGACGAGCTCTTTTCGTTTTTTTGTCTCGAACCAGAGATACTCGGTGTAGCTTTTCATTCGCGTGCCTCCTTCACTTTTTTCTTTCGGAGAATATGGTACCATATCTCTTTTCCGTTCACTGCTTTTGTGCTATATCTTGAGGAGAGAAAAAAACAAAACCCCGCAGATTACGGAATGGTGCGCAAAACTCCAGGGAGGCGGAATAATGCTCTCGGAAAAAGAAGACACGATGTTCAAGGAATTCGGCAACGGAGATCGGATGAAAGACGAGAGCCTGCTGAAAGCGGTGCTCGACGTCATTCCCGATATCATCTCCGTCCAGACTCCTGATCTTAAAGTTCTTTTCTATAACCGCGCGGGACTGGATTTTCTGCAGAATAACCCTGACCAGATCATCGGGAAGCCCTGCTACGAACTCCTGGGACGAAGCAGCCCCTGCCCCGGCTGTATTTCCTTGGAAGCAATCAGGACGGGTTGCTCCCGGTTCGGAGAAAAATATTTTCCCGAGCTTGGAATATGGTTCGAGATACGGTCAATTCCGGTGAGGGATAACAACGGGGTTGTCCGGGCAGTGGTGGAACAGCTGCGCGATTGCACCGAGAGAAAACGGAACGAAGAACGCCTGGCCAAGCTCCTTGAAGAGCTTGAAGCCCGCAACAGGGAGCTTGCGGAGGCTACCGGGACATCGAGGTTGCTGGCGCTTCGGGCGGAGGAGGCAAGTCGCGCGAAGAGCGCCTTTCTGGCGAACATGAGCCATGAGATCCGGACTCCGATGAACGGTATTCTCGGAATGGTGGAGCTTCTTCTGGAGACAGGGCTTTCCGCCGAACAGAGGGACTTCGGCGAGGTAATCCGAAGCAGCGCCGATCACCTGATGGAGCTGCTCGACGATCTTCTCGATTTCTCGAAGATCGAGGCTGAACGACTCTCGCTGGAGGACGTGCCGTTCGACCTCCATGAAATCATCGAGGATCTTGTTGTTCAGACCGCGGTACGCGGAAGAGAGAAAGAACTCGACGTGTACCCGGTTATCGAATCCGATGTCCCCGCCCTCTTCCGGGGCGACCCCTCGCGTCTTCGCCAGATACTCGGTAACCTGCTCTCCAACGCTGTCAAGTTCACATCAGAGGGCGAGATCGTTCTCTCCGTTTCTCTTGTGGATGGCACTCTCTCCAGGGCGAAGATCCGTTTCTCCGTCGTCGACACGGGGATCGGCGTTTCCGCAGAAAATAAATCACTGCTTTTCAAGCCGTTTTCGCAGGTAGACGCGTCGATCACAAGGCGGTTCGGAGGCACGGGTCTCGGTCTCGCGATATCAAGAGGTCTTGTGGAGCTCATGGGGGGCACTATCGGAATGGAGGACGCTCCGCGGGGAGGTTCCTGCTTCTGGTTTGAACTGCCTCTCGAAAAGATCGATCAGGGAGATCTCGAAGATTTGCCCGTGGATTCGCGGCTTATGGAGCTTCCGGTGCTCCTGGCGGGAGGGAGCGATGCCTGGCGCCGTTCCCTTCGCCTGTTGTTGGATCGCTGGTTGTGCTCCTGTGCCGATGTCGATTCTACCGAACGCATAGCGTGCCTGCTTTCCGATGCCGCAGCGTCCGGGCGCCCGTTTGCGGCGGTTTTGGTCGACGGACGGGAGATTCGCGCCGGCAGCGCTTTCACCCCCGGCTCCCTGCCGGAGACATTGCGGTCGGGGCCTGTGTTTTTCTTGCTCGATTATCCCTGTAAAAAAAGAAACCGCGCTTCTTTTCGCAACGAAGGGTACGCGGATTTTCTTCCCAAGCCGGTCAGAAGAATCACTCTGAAGAATGCCCTTCTCTCGGCCTCCGAAAGCAATTCGATATTCCCTTCGAAAACGGAAACGCACGTTGCGTCAAAGGTATCTCACGTTGTCCATGGTGCTCGGGTTCTCCTCGTCGAAGACAGCGATGTGAACCGCAAGGTCGCATCCATTATGCTCCGGAGGCTGGGATGTAAGGTGACGGTGGCGCATGACGGTTTCGAAGCACTGGAAAATCTTCGAAAAGATGATTTCGATCTTGTGTTCCTGGATGTCCAGATGCCGGTTCTCGACGGAATAGAGACCGTGAGGAGAATCAGGAACGTTTCTTCGGGGGTTCTCCGGCCCGCCGTTCCTGTCATCGCCATGACCGCCCGGGCTTTGCAGGGAGACAGGGAGGAGTGCCTCGAGGCCGGAATGAACGACTATCTTTCCAAGCCGGTCAGGAAAGAAGCTCTCGAGGAGATCCTTCAGAAATGGATTCCTCAAGGAGGAAAACAATGAAGAACGATGAACGGCGGAAAAATATAATGGAGCACCTCTCCGTATCCGGCGGGCCTGTGAAGGGAGCGGAACTCGCCTCCGTTTTTTCTGTAAGCCGCCAGGCGATCGTGCAGGATATAGCGGTATTGCGGGCGGAGGGAGAGAATATCGTCGCGACGCCGCAGGGTTATCTCCTTCTCTCGGGTATTGGTGGAGGAATGTTGAAAAAGACCGTGGTCACCAGGCACACCGAAGACGATGAAATGGAGGACGAGCTGAACATCATGGTGGACAGGGGGGCGAGGGTGTTGAACGTCATCGTCGAGCACCCGCTGTACGGAGAGATCACCGGAAATCTGATGCTCGCCACTCGCTACGATGTCGCCCGCTTTATGGAAAAAATGCGGACCCGCGACAGCGAGCCGCTTTCGAAACTAACGGGAGGAGTCCATCTCCACACGCTTGAGGTGTCCGACGAAACCGCCTGGTATTCCGTGCTCGAAGGCCTCCGGGAAAAGAACTACTTGATCGAAGAGAAGTGATGGTGTATCCTTTTTGCAGGTGACAAGACATCTGTAAAGGTGGTATGCGGCATGAATGAAATACTGTCTCAAAAGAGCGGGCGTGCTTCCTCCTTCCGGAGCTATCTCATCAAGGTCTCCAACGGCATGGCCCTCGGCCTCTTCGCTTCTCTCATCATCGGCCTGATTCTCCGGCAGGCGGGAGGACTGCTCTCCCTGCCCTCTCTTGAACTCTTCGGCAGGGTCGCGCAGCTTTTGATGGGTCCTGCCATCGGCGCCGGTGTCGCTTTTTCCGTCGGGGCGCCGCCTCTTGTCCTTTTTTCGTCGTTGATCGCCGGAGCGGTGGGGGCAGGAACCTTCTCCTTCGATGGAGGAGCGGTATCGGTCTTCATCGGCGAACCGGTCGGAGCATTCGTGGCTTCTCTTGCCGGGGCGGAATTCGCGCGCCGCATAGCTGGGAAGACCGGTGTCGATATCGTGCTCGTTCCGGCCGGAACGATTATCGCGGGCGGACTTGCGGGAATCATCGCTGGGCCTTTTATCGCCGGGATGATGTACTGGATCGGAAATGCCATCAATGTCGCGACGACGCTCCACCCGTTTCCCATGGGAATCCTCGTTTCGATCATGATGGGGCTCGCCCTGACGCTCCCGATCAGCAGCGCGGCGCTCTCCATCTCCCTCGGACTGTCCGGTCTCGCCGCAGGCGCCTCGACGACGGGGTGCTGCTGCCAGATGATAGGCTTCGCCGTGGCGAGCTACAGGGAGAACGGGATGGGCGGACTCTTCTCGCAGGGGCTCGGTACATCGATGATCCAGATACCCAACATCATCCGAAACCCTTGGATATGGCTTCCTCCGACCGCCGCCGCGGCCGTTCTGGGGCCTGTCGCGACGGTTGTCTTCAAAATGGAGAACAGCCGCGTCGGCGCGGGAATGGGAACAAGCGGGCTGGTAGGACAGGTTTCCACGCTGGAAGTGATGGGGAGCGGCGCATGGCCCGGCATTCTTTTGCTTCACTTCCTTCTGCCCGCGATTCTTGCTTTTCTTTTCTCCGAGATTCTTCGAAGAACAGGACATATCAAGCCGGGCGATATGAAGCTGGAGAAGTGAGTTCCGAAAAAGCCTTCAGCTGAGCGATCACTCGAAGGAGGCGGTTCCGAGCGCACGAAAAATTACCGGGCCGCCTCCTTTTCCTTTACGTGGAGGGAACGATTCCCCGGGAGTGTATTTCAATCCCGGAGGAGAAACAAGAAAGCGTCTCCTCAAGAAGATCGAGATGTGTCCTGACCTGTTGTTCCGATATTCCCGCAGGCGCGTACACGGTATAGAGAAGGCGCTCGCTTTCCGGCGAGATCCGGGTCCGATGGTCGGGCCCGTACAGGATGCTTGAAATGATCCCCTCTTCGTCGCGCATGTACATGTCGCCTTCTTTCAGGGTTCGCTCCGTTTTTCCCATGTCCAGATACTGTTCGGCGCCCGAGGCCGTGTCGAGGAGGACCGGAGGCTGTATCCGTGCGAGATCGTGAACTGCGGTCAGGAGAAAGCCGCGCATTTCTGCGAGAAACATCGCGCGGACGGGGAGCGGCGTTTCAGGAAACGGCTTCCCGTGAAGAACCACCGACTCGAACTGGAGAAAGACGTGGTACGTCTTCCGGAATTTTTTGTAGTACCTTTCGTAGGCCGCGAAGCAGGGGAGCGTGCGTAGCTCCTCCCTTGAAAGAGTGGAATAGAGGGCGCGCAGCTCGTTCAGTTTTTCTTCCTGAAATTCCGATGCCGCCGCTTCATTCCACTCGCCGGCGGACATCCGAACCTCGAGGAAGGCCCCGAAAGCGCCCGGATGCTGCCGCTCCCAATCGGAAGCGATATGGAAAATGCCCGACATTGTATCCCTTCTTTCTTCGGTGGTCTGAAAGATTATGCCGACTCCTCCAAGAAATCAGCGGTTTTTGTATATTATTCCGTCTTTCATAACAAAAGAAGGTGATTGAAGAAGCGAGAGGTCCTCCAGAGGATTGCCCCGGACGCCGATGATGTCGGCATAGCAGCCTTTTGCCACCTCTCCGGTCTTTCCCGTCCATCCGAGCATTTCGGCCGCATTGATGGTGGCGCTTCGCAGCACTTCAACTGACGGCATTCCCGCCTTTCCCATAAGTTCCAGTTCGAGAGCGTTTCCACCGTGGGGGTTGAACGGCATGCCGACATCGGTTCCCATGACGATCCGCACCCCGAGCTCGAAAGCGCGGGCGAAAACTTTCATGTGGTGTTCGTTGACCGCTTTGCTCCGTTCTACAATCTGGGGCGGAATTCCTTTTTCGATTCCGTGCAGCACAATGAGATGAACCGGGCTGAGTGTCGGAACCCAGTAGGTCCCAGCATCCGCCATCATGAGCAACGATTCCTCGTCGGCAAGGCATGCGTGTTCGATGGAATCAATCCCAGACCGTACGGCGGCTTTGATTCCCTCCGCTCCGTGAGCGTGGCCGGAGACCTTTTTACCGTACAGGCGTGCGCAGGCAACGGCTGACTTCATCTCTTCCTCGGTGAACTGCTGTGCTCCGGGTAGCCCGTCTCCCGCAGTGATGGCTCCGGTCACGCCGAGTTTTATCCAGTCCGCGCCGTATTTGAGCTGTTCACGCGCCGCTTTTGCCACCCCGTCGGGGCCGTCGCAGACAGTGAAGAGGTTTTCGTCGAACGAGACTCCAGGAGCGAAAGCGTCGCGTCCCCCTGTGACGGCGAGCATATGACCGCTGACGGAAAGACGCGGTCCTTCTATAAAACCGGCTTTTATGGCCTGGCGCAGAGCAACGTCGAGAAAGCCCTTGTCGCCGACCGCGCGTATCATGGTAAAACCGGCTTCAAGGTCTTTTCGGGCGTACCCGGCGGCGCGTATCGCCTGAAAGGGGATAAGTTCCTTCAGCATCGGCAGCTCGAACGAAGTCTCACCGTTCAAGCCATAGTGGACGTGGCAATCCGCAAGGCCGGGGAGGAGTGTCGCCGCTCCCAGATCGATTATCTCTATTTCGTCGGAGAGAGGCGTCGTACCGATTTCACCGACCGATTCGATAATATTGTCGGATATTATCACCTCCCTATTCTCCTCAAGTGTGCCCGAACGGCTGTTGAACAGGAAGCGGGAACGAAGCGCTTTTTTCCCCATGACGGAAACCTCCTCGGTATGTATTAGTGTGAAAAAATTATATAACGGGCAACTTCAAAGTAGAGAAGTAGTCCCAAAATGTCGATGACCGTCGTGATGAACGGACCCGACATGACGGCCGGATCGATTTTCAGTCTTTTTGCGGCGAACGGGAGCATTGCGCCGACGATGTTTCCCATCATGACAACTCCCACGACGGAGAGCGCGACTGTGAGAGCAACATTGATACCTGTTCCCATAAGCCAGGCACGGAGCGATGCGAGCAGTGCGAGCGAGACTCCCAGCAGCATTCCTGAGAGAAACTCCTTGATCAGCACCTTGCGTATGTCGGATTTAACGATATCGCCGAGAGTGAAGCCTCGAATCACCAGTGTAGCGGCCTGCGTCCCGGCATTTCCTCCGGTGCCTATCAGCAGGGGAATGAAAAACGCGAGCGCTACCACGCTCTCGAGAGCGAAACTGTATCTCTGAAGGATGGTGGAGGAGAAAAGCTGGGTGACGATGCAGACGAGCAGCCAAATCAGCCGTTTTCGCGCCAGAAAGAAGACGCCCGCGTCAAGGTAGCTCTCTTCAACGGGCTGAATTCCCGCCATTCTCTCGAAGTCCTCCGTGGCTTCCTCTTGAATGACGTCGAGGATGTCGTCGAAGGTGACGATCCCGACCAGGCGCTCTTCCTTGTCCACAACCGGGATTGTCTGGAGGTCGTAACGCGACATTTTTTTTGCTGTCTCCTCCTGGTCGGTGGAGGTGGAGACGAAAACGGGACTGTCGTCCATGATATCGCTTAATGTTGTCTGCGGGGATGCGAGGATCAGATCCTCGAGGTGAACCGTTCCCTTCAGTCGCCTATCCGGACTGACCACGAAAGAGGTGTAGATTGTCTCCTTCTTCGCTGCGGTGGCACGGATGCGGTCGAGTGCGGCGGAGGCGGTCATTCCTTCCTTGAGGTCGATGAACTCTGGCGTCATGATACGCCCGGCGGAGTCCTCGGGGTAGTTCAGCAGAGTATTCGCCAGCTTGCGCTCTCCCGGCGAGAGATGTGCGAGGAGTTTCTTGACCGTTTTTGCGGGGAGTTCGTCGAAGAGGGCTGTCCGGTCGTCGTCGGACATTTCCTCGATAATGGAGGCGACCTCGGAGTCGGTGAAGCTTGCGAGCAGTTCTTCGCGTTCCGCTCCTTCCATGAACTCGAAGACCTCTATGGCGATGTCCTTGGGCAGCAGCCGGAAGAGGAAGACGCGCTCGGCGGATGCCTTCTCGGCGAGAACCTCCGCGATGTCTGCAGGTTCCATGGTGCTCAGGAGCTCCTTGAGGCTCTTGAACTGTTTTCTCTCGAAGAGTTTATCCACGCTGGCGACGAGCTTGTTTTCCGAATCGATCATTTCGCTTCCCCTTTCTTGCGATGCACCGGCACTCCGCGAGAAAACTTCGGGGTGTTTTCAGGGCTATCCAAGATGCAGTACTCGACGGGCGACTTCAAAGTAAAGAAGAAGCCCCAGGATGTCCACGACGGTTGTAATGAACGGGCCGGACATAACAGCGGGGTCGATCTTGAACTTTTTCGCGATGAACGGGAGCGTCGCTCCTACGATATTGCCCAGCATGACAACTCCTACAACGGAGATGGCAACCGTGAGCGAGACGCCGAAACCGGTTCCCATGGTCCATGCCCTGAGAGACGCAAGAGCCGCGAGAGACCCGCCCAGCAAAAGACCTGAAAAGATTTCCTTGGAGATGACTTTTGACAGATCCCCCTTTTCGATCTCTCCCACGGTAATACCGCGTATCACCAGTGTCGCCGCCTGTGTTCCGGTGTTGCCTCCCGTGTCGATCAGCAGGGGTATGAAGAAGGCGAGCGCCACCACGCTCTCGAGGGCGAATGTGTAACTTTCGAGGATAAAAGATGAGAAGAGCTGCGTGACGATACAGACAAGCAGCCAGGTCAGGCGCTTCCGGGTGAGAAAGAAGACGCCCGCGTCAAGGTAGCTCTCTTCGACGGGCTGAATTCCCGCCATTCTCTCGAAGTCCTCCGTGGCTTCCTCTTGAATGATATCGATGATATCGTCGAACGTGACGATTCCGACAAGGCGCTCTTCCTTGTCCACAACCGGGATTGTCTGGAGGTCGTAGCGCGACATCGTCTTTGCGGCCTCCTCCTGGTCGGTCGAAGTCGTAATGAATACAGGATTGTCGTCCATGATTGTCGTCAGGGAAGTATCCGGTGCTGCGAGGATCAGATCTTCCAGAAGAACCGTCCCCTTCAGCCTGCGATTCGGACTGACCACGAAGGAGGTGTAGATTGTCTCCTTCTTCGCTGCGGTGTCACGGATGCGGTCGAGCGCGGCGGAAGCGGTCATTCCTTCCTTGAGGTCGACGAACTCGGGCGTCATGATACGCCCGGCGGAGTCCTCGGGGTAGTTCAGAAGTGCGTTTGCCAGCGTGCGCTCTCCCGGCGAGAGATGTGCGAGGAGTTTCTTGACCGTTTTTGCGGGGAGTTCGTCGAAGAGGGCTGTCCGGTCGTCGTCGGACATTTCCTCGATAATGGAGGCGACCTCGGAGTCGGTGAAGCTTGCGAGCAGTTCTTCGCGTTCCGCTCCTTCCATGAACTCGAAGACCTCTATGGCGATGTCCTTGGGCAGCAGCCGGAAGAGGAAGACGCGCTCGGCGGATGCCTTCTCGGCGAGAACCTCCGCGATGTCTGCAGGTTCCATGGTGCTCAGGAGCTCCTTGAGGCTCTTGAACTGTTTTCTCTCGAAGAGTTTATCTACGCTGGCGATGAGTTTGTTCAGCATTTCCTTCATACAAACCCTCCTAATCCCTGTGCTGCGGTCACACCAACATCATCCCACGGAGATGGGATTGCTCCGAAAAGATGCCTGCAGGTACGCTGTTTTTTTAAAGGGGGATTTTCGACAAAGAAAACCCCGGCATGGCGCCGGAAGCATCCCTTGTCTAGAGGGAGAATCGTTGCGGCGCCTTGTTACGGAAGAAAACTGCTACTTAAAGGTTGCGCTCCGCTATCCATTCAACCATCTCCTTTTACGGCAGCGGAAAGTGTAATGCTAAAAAAGTACCACAAACAGGTGGAAATGTCGAGCAGCAAGGTCGTTTCCGAATCTGCACGCGGGTTGATTGTCTCATCTCTTCAGAAAATCCTCTCCTTAGGAAACGGGAGAGAAATGATAACGCCGGAGTAAAAAAACCGGTCCTTTGAAGGACCGGTTTTTTCTACTCCACCCTGTTTTTCGTCTTTTTCAGATGGCTTGAAAAGGCGGGAAGCATCAGAAGCAGTGTGATGACCCAGAGCAGGATGCAGAGAGGCCGTTCGAAGAAGATCATCGGAGAGCCTTGAGATATGATGAGGGATTGCCCGAAACCGAGCTCGGCTATAGGGCCGAGAATGAGCCCGAGTACGAGCGCTCCTATCGAGAAACCTCCTTTTTCAAGGAAGTAACCTGCAATGCCGAAGCCGATCATGAGCCAGACGTCGAACATGTTGTTGTTGATCGCGTAGCTGCCTATCACCGACAGGATCGCGATGCCCGGAATGAGCAGAGCGTTCGGAGTCGCTGTGACGCGGGCAAAGTAGGGGGCGAGGAAGAGCCCAAGGGCGAGGAAGGCGAGATTCGCGATGAAAAGCGAGAGGATGAATCCATAGGTGAGCGTTCCGTAGCGCGTGAACAGCTCCGGTCCGGGGATGAGTCCCTGGATCATCAGTCCTCCCATCAGGGCCGCAGCGACGCTGTTGCCGGGGATCCCCAGGGTGAGCAACGGAATGAGCGAGCCGCCGACGCAACCGTTGTTGGCGCTCTCGGCCGCGGCGACACCCTTGGGATTTCCTTTTCCGAACGTCTCGGGATCTTTGGCGCTCTGCTTCGCGAAGTTGTAGGAAATGAAAGATGAGATCGTCGCTCCGGCGCCGGGGAGCATGCCGACGATCGTTCCGATGATGCCGCCCCGGCAGATGGTGGAGGTCATCCCTTGCGGGAGTTTGCTTCGCCTGATGGTGGAGAGCGTCGCGTCGATGTTCTCCGAGATGTGCGTCTGCGACGTCAGGTTCAGAATCTGGCTCACGGAAAAGAGGCCTATCAGTGCGGGCATGAATGTCACGCCGTCGAAGAGGTCTATCTGGCCGAATGTAAAGCGCATATAGCCGGAGATCTGATCCATCCCGACAGTTGCGATAACGAGCCCCAGAAATCCCGAGAGAAGTCCCTTGACCATGCTTCCCTTGGTGAGCGTGACGATGCTGGAGAGTCCCATGATGGCGAGGACGAAGTATTCCGGAGGACCGAAGCGAAGAGAGAATTTTGCGAGGGCCGGCGCCATCAGAAGCAGAGCGACGGTGGAGATGATGCCACCCCAGAAGCTTGCCCACGTTGCGACCGTGAGGGCGGTTCCTCCTTTTCCCTGTTTTGCCATCGGATAGCCGTCGAAGGCGGTTGCCGCCGCCGCCGGAGTTCCAGGGGTGGAGAGCAGGATGGATGAGATCGCGCCCCCGTACATGCCGCCGCAGTAGACTCCTCCCAGGAGCGAGAGGCCGAGCAGGGGAGCCATGCCGAAGGTCACGGGAATGAGCAGGGCCACCGCCATGGTAGCTGTCAGGCCGGGCATGGCGCCGACGATGATGCCGGCCACGGCGCCTGCTGTGATGAGCAGGATCACCATCGGATCAAGCAGAGAAAAGAACGCGGGGATAATGTACTCGTTCATGGATTATTCCCCCCAGATGCCCGTCGGCACTGGAACGCCGAGGAAGTAGACAAAAATGAGATAGACGAAGGAAAGTATGAGCGCGGTACCCAGGACGATATAGAAAGGCCGGCGGTAGCCGAGAAGGAGTGCGAGAAGAGGCATGAATACTGCACTCGCCGGAAAAAATCCGAGACAAGGGACGGCCGCGCCGTATCCTATAATGGAAAAGACGGCGAATAAAAAGTTTCGCGGCGCGCGAACCCACTGTACGTGCGAATCCGGGGACGGCGTCTTCTGTACCAGAAGGATCAGAGACAGTAGGGCAAGGACTCCCGCCAGGAAGAAAACGTACCGGGCCGCAGCTGCGGCCCGATCCGGAAAACCTCCCGCCCCCATGAAGAGGGCGGCGGAAAGTCCCAATCCTCCCAGTGCGAAAAAACGGTTCATGGAAGATCGGGTCATAATGAGCCTCGATCTACCAGGGATCCTTCTCGTAGGCGGCGTTGGTCACCTTCAGCAGGTTCTCGAGGTACGTCCTGTACTGTTCGGGGTTCATGAAGTTCAGCTCGAGCTGTTCCTTGGCGGCTTCCATGAATTCGGGGTCGGCCATGACCTTCTCGAACGTCTCGACGAGCTTCTTGTAGATATCCTCCGGAAGACCCGCAGGCGCCGCAAATCCCCGGGATGAGTCGGAGAAGACGCTGAAGCCGAGCTCCTTGAAGGTAGGAATCTCGGGAACGTTCGGATGGCGCTCGTGGGTCATCATGGCGAGAATGCGGACTTCGCCGGCCCTCATGTTCGTCTCGATCTGGGAGAGGTTCATGAAGCCCATCGAGACGTGTCCGCCCATCACGGTCGCCTTCTGATTGGAGGAACCGGTCGCCGGGACTCCCTTGACGTCGCATCCGGTGGCATCGTTGAACTGGGCGCGGGCAAACGCGTCGTCGCTTCCCGGGCCGGAGTCGGAACCGGTCAGTGTCCCGGGCGCAGCCTTCTCAGCGTCGATGATATCCTGAATCGAGTGGAAGGGGCTGGAAGCGGGAACGACCAGGACACCGGGATCGGTTACGAAATTATAGAGTGTCGCGAAATCGTCGAGAGTGTATCTCGCCCGTTTTGCGGAAATATGCGCGGTAAGGTGAGGCGTGTAGAGGGTGCCGATGGTGTACCCGTCCTTCCTCGCGCGCGACAGTGCCTCGAATCCTCTCTGCCCGCCCGCGCCGTCGATGTTGTTGATGACGAAGGGCTGCGGAAAGTGTTTCTCGGCGAATTTCGCGAAGAGACGCGCCATCGTGTCGGTACCGCCTCCGGGGTTCGAGGCTACGATTATGGTGACCGGTTTGGTCGGATATTCGGCAGCTATTGCAGCTGCCGCTCCAAAAGCGATGCACAAGGTCAGAACAACCAGAAGTGCTTTTTTCATGTTCTCGTCTCCTTTCAGATTTTGAAGTTCATCCGGTGCTGCTTTCTTCTTGTTCCGAAAAAAAACTTCCCTCCTTTCACAAGAGGCATCAGTGAGGAAAACCGTTCTCCTCGCTTCGGGCAAGAAGAGCTTTTTTCTTCGCTTCCAGAAGGGGTTTCAGCCGCTCTCCCTTCACCATGAAATAGACTCGTTCAGCGACGTTGGTCGCATGATCCCCGATTCGGGCCAAGTGTCGCGCCACCCAGAGAAGGCCTGCGGCGCTCTGGGCGGTGGCCCGATCTCCTTCGGGTTTTTTGCTCAGTATCCCGATCAGCTCGTCAAAAATCCGGTCATAGAGAGCGTCCAATTCATCGTCCCTCATGCAGATATCTTCCGCGAGGACCGTGTTGTTCTCCTCGAAAGCTCTGAGCGCATCGGCCACCATTTCGGTCGCGATGACTTTCATCTTGGGGATGTCCACAAGAGGTTTTACAAGAGGGTACTGATTCAGGATTTTCGCTTTTTTTGCGATGTTGACTCCCTGATCGCCTATTCGTTCCAGGTCGGTTATGATTTTCAGGACCGCGAAAACGAAACGCAGGTCTTCGCGAACAGGCTGCCGCATGGCGATGGAGCAAAGACATTCGTGGTCGATGGTCGCTTCCAGGTCGTCGATGTTGTCGTCATCGTCTATGACTCTGTCCGCAAGAGCATCGTTCCGCTCTTCAAGGGACTGTACGGCGAGCAGAAACGCTTCGCTGGCCATGTGCCCCATTTCGCGGACCATTGCGAGGATTTTTACCCTGTCTGCCGAGTACAGAAGGGATTCCACCTTCCCGTTCTTTTTTCCGAACATATTCCATCCCTCCTTCGAAGAAATCGTCTTCCCGTCGGACTCTCTCGTTCCCTCGCTTTTGGTGTATTCTGCGCCGCGGAAAGAAAATGCTCCCCTTGGAGAAGAGCGGGCGACGTACGGGAAAGTGTCAATACAGGCAACAAATGTGTAACGATAATGTTACAGGATACGATATGCTATCTTTGAAGTCAACGAGAAAATGAAGCCGGAACGTGTAACAGAAGCATCACGGGGATTTTCTCTTTTTTGTTTTCAGGAGCCGAGCTTTTTATCGAGGTCGATCTGTTATCATACTTTCTCAGTCCCGGGAATTTTCACCTTCGGAAGGAGAGAAAAAAATGAAACAAACATTCGTGCGCTGCAGAATAAGGGGAAGAGAGATGGAGGCGCTTGTGAGAAACGGTCTTCTTTATTCTCTGCGCGGCCCCATATTGAGCGGTTCGGAGGCCGGGGAGACCGTCGGCTCTCTTGACGATATCGAAAGTTTTCTCGCCCCGACATCACCCTCGAAAGTCGTGGCGGTAGGATTGAATTACAGGGATCATGCCGAGGAATCAGGGGTTCCAATTCCCCGGGATCCATTGCTTTTCATCAAACCTCCGACGGCTGTGATCGGGCACGGCGATCCCGTCATCTACCCTCCGGTCATGACGGAGCGGGTGGACTACGAAGCGGAGCTGGCAATCGTTATCGGAAAGAGATGCAAGAGCGTCTCTCCTGAGGAGGCGCCTGGTTTCATCTTCGGCTACACCTGCGCGAACGATGTCACGGCGCGGGATCTTCAGTCAAGGGACGTGCAGTGGACGAGATCGAAATCTTTCGACACGTTCTGCCCCCTCGGCCCCTTCGTTGTTGCCGGAGTGGATCCTTCCGATCTCGAGATCAGGATGATCGTGAACGGACAAGTGGTGCAGCACTCTCGAACGAGCAATTTCATCTTCCCGGTGAACGTCCTTGTCAGCTATATATCCCATGTGATGACCCTGGAGCCCGGGGACGTGATCATCACGGGAACGCCCTCGGGGATCGGTCCTGTAAAGAGAGGGGATACGATGCAGGTCGAGATAGAGGAAATAGGCCTTCTTGAGAACCGGATCGAGTAAATCCGGCATCGATGCCTGTACAACACAAGGGGGAAAGCGCGTTGAACGTGCTCTCCCCCTTTTCGTCTGCGGACACTTTCGTGCCCGTACATGCTGATTAATGGCGGAGGGCAGAGGATTCGAACCCCTGGGAGTTTGAGCTCCAGCTGATTTCAAGTCAGCCACCATAGACCACTCGGACAGCCCTCCAATTACGAGGGACATTATACACATATTTCACGCTCTTGCCAACCGAAGGGCAAGAGCGTGAGAATTCAGGCAGGATGAGTGTTTTTTTGAACATAGGGCGAAGTAGGGTATAATATTCCTGTACTCAAAGAGAGTGCGCGCAGCAACGATTCTTTGAGAGGTGATCGAGAGTGAATAAAGAGGAGATTCTCAAGCAGTACGTCTGCACCCCCAGCACCGTTGCCGTGGTGGGCGCCTCGCCCAAGACGGACAGGCCGGTGTTTCGCGTTATGAACTATCTGTCCGGAGCAGGGTTTACGCTGTGCCCTGTCAATCCCGGATATGCGGGGGTGGAAATCCTGGGGCTTCCGTGTGTTTCCGATCTTGCTTCCCTGAAGGAGCGTGTGGATGTAGTGGCGCTTTTCCTGTCCGAAAAGATGCAGGGAGCGATCCGGGAAGACTTGATAAAACTCTCTTACAAGCCGGTGATCTGGTTTCAGCCCGGAGCGGAGAACGAGCCTCTTGCCTCTGCCCTTCTCGCTGAAGGATACTCGGTTGTCGATAATGACTGCCTTATGGCAGCCCATATGAACAAGTGCGGAGGATGATTTTTTTGTTGCGTCAAAAGTAGTATTTGGTATATAATTCGACACAAGAAACGCTTTCTCTCGCGTCGATTCATCTCTTGATAATGTTCCGTCGAGAGAGTATTATCCTTGACCACCATTTCCGGGAGGTGTTCCCGTGTCCTCCGAAATTCCTTTCACGCTGCGAGTTCGTTACGGCGACACCGATCAGATGGGAGTCGCCTATTATGCAAACTACCTCTACTGGTTCGAAGTGGGGCGGACGGAGTTTTGTCGTTCCCTCGGAAAATCGTATGCCGACTGGGAGGCCGAGGGGATCTTTCTGCCCGTTGTCGAATCTCACTGTCGTTATAAGCACCCCGCCCGGTACGAGGACGAGATCACCGTCCATACAAGGGTGGGCGAGATAAAAGCGAGCAGCATCGTCTTCGAATGCCGCATTGAAAGAACATCCGACGGGAAGCCGCTCGCCGCCGGATGGACGCGTCATGCTTTTGTTGACCGGAACGGCAGGATATTGCGGGGAGACAATCCGATGCGCCGATGGATCGAGGCGCTTGAGGAATGACGGAGGTGTCGCGTAGAGTGAGCACAAGAGCAATACTGCTTGGAAACGAAGCGATCGCGAGAGGAATTGTGGAGGCCGGATGCCTTGTAGCGTCTGCCTATCCGGGAACGCCGTCGTCGGAAATTCTGCCGGCGGTGGCGAAGTTCGCCGACGAGATGGGATCTCCCATGTCGGTGGAGTGGAGCGTGAACGAGAAGGTCGCCTTCGAGGTGGCCGCCGCCGCCTCGTTCACAGGGGCGAGGTCTTGCGCCGTGATGAAGCAGGTGGGGCTCAATGTCGCCGCCGATCCTTTCATGAGCGTGGCGCATTTCGACCTGAAGGGCGGGATGCTGCTGGTCGTCGCGGACGATCCGGGGCCGCACAGCTCCCAGACGGAACAGGACAGCCGG
>Ga0334888_1000428_pt1 | contig 67842 bp, 63 predicted proteins | sample GraSluR1_MG_FD_207227 | JGI IMG/M metagenome (GOLD analysis project Ga0334888, IMG submission 207227) | Sludge microbial communities from methane-producing bioreactor in Wageningen University, Netherlands - Granular Sludge_3_08-R1 | ecosystem: Engineered > Bioreactor > Anaerobic > Unclassified ... | reverse complement strand
ATTAATTTTTTCAAACAAAAATTCAGGATTTACATAATAAACAGTTATTTCATTACTTTCACTTCTAAGATCACTAGCCTTTATAGTATTTTTACCTTCATTTAGCAGTATAAAGTTTCCAAAGTTTCCAGATGAATCAGCAAGTGTATACACACCATTTATATAGATTACATTTCCAGCAGGATTTCCCATGCTAGTTATTTTCCCGTTAACATAAAAATTTCTTAAAGAAGTATAAACAATATTGTCATTTAATAATGTTATACTGCTAGTTTGGCTATTAAAATTAGGATTAAGCTGTTCTGTCATTATTATTCTTTCAACATCACTAGATTTTCTGTTTCCACTTTTGGCATAAAATCTTACGTAGTTAAGTCCGCTCTTAAGATTGTTAAGAGTCATTCTAAAGGTATTATTCTCAACATTTGTGGTAACATATCTTCCATCATATTCAGCAACAACTTCAACATTTCCAAATGCACTTCCTGTAACTACCATGCTTGATGACAAAGATTCAAGGTTTACATCAACAATAGGTGGCATTACCTGCAAATCATCAAAGATATACTCAAATTTTTTATTTATAAAGGCATTATTTTTACCATAAGCATTAATATCAAAAACATAAACACCGCTCTCAAGGAAAGGGGTTATCTGTTCAAGTTTAAATCCGTTTTTTAATTCAAAAATCAACTTATTCTCAGGATTATATTTTTTATAGACCTCAACACTGTATTTTTCAAAAACAGGATTGTTCTTTAAATCAGTCAATTCAAAAGAATTTACTGCAGTGTTCATTCTTACACATTCATCATCATAAGTTTTAAAAAAACATTCTGCATAAACTCCAAAAGGAATGCAGGAAATGAACGCAAGTATTAGCACAATACGAAATATACCAAATCTCATAAAAATTAATCACACAATTATATTATATATGTTAATTGTCAATATAAAGTAGTAAAAATTAGAAGAATATTTTTTCTGCCTTTAATGCCTTTTTAATTTTAACTATCAGTTTTTCATCTATCTCAATATCTGAGAATTTTGTAGTATCAGTGAATATTTTTTCAGAGTATTCTTCTTTTTTATTGTTTTCAATATTAATAATTTTATTGTTTGGGACATCTATAACAAAAATATTTCCATCATAGCTTATAATTTCAGCGTTAAGATTTTCTCCATGTTTTATTAACAATCTATTTTTTTTAACAGAACTGCTAAGTAGTTTATTTCTATAATCTCTTATTTCTGACAATATATTTCTTGCCTGTTTCAAGCTTTGGTTTATCTCTGTTGAAGTTAGTGTTCTTTTTCCCAATTCATCCTTAGTCTTGATAAAATTAGATAGATATTTTTTTACAAAAGGTGGAATTTTTCCAGAATCAACAAAATCTTTTACAAACTTGTTAATTATATCATTTTCTTTAAGGTTGAAAAGTCCAGGTAATGTTTGCATCTGATTTATAAGTTCTGAATATGTTGAGAGTATTGATTCACGACTTTTATCATCTGATATTTCTTCAAACATTTCTTTAATTTTTGCAAGGTATTTCTCTGCATCCCTAATCATATTATCTACATCTTTTCCACTAATATCAACATCACTTTCATGTTCAATTTTTTTAAACATTTTAACAGTATTCTCTAATATATCAACTTGAGATTTAGTGATGCATTTTTCTTTTTCATGCAATACTTCCTTAAACATTTTTACTGTTTCCTTAGGAGTTGTTGGATTAAATCCTTTAAGCATTAATATCGCCTGTGAAGGGCTTAAAACAGCATTATATATATCATTTGTTATTACTTCTGCAAAAATCTTTTTCGCTCTTTCGATAAGTTTATTACCAACTTCCATGTGCATATCAATAGCTTCAGCAGAAGGTTTTATTTTTCCTAATTTTAATAATTCTTTCCATGCAGAATATATTCCTCTATCATAAAAAGGTACTCCATCTCTTAAAAAGGTAAACATTACAGGATGTGCATCCTTTAGTGCATCCCAGAAATCAGTTAATAAATACACCTGACAATGCAACTGTATTCCTGTCAATTGAGCAACCTCAGCAGACATCTGCCATACAAGTCTTGTCAATTGATCTTTTACCTGTAATCTTGGCATTTTTTTAACATCAGTATCATCAACTACTATAAAAACATCAAAGTCATTAGATTTTTCTCCTCTAAGCCAAGATCCTGCTCCTGCATAAACAACAATATATTTTTCAAATTTTTGCAACAACATGTTTTTATGTATTTCAATTGTTTTTAAGGCTGATATAAAGCCTCTTCTATCTTGATATACAAGAGAAGATCCAATTTGTTTTAATTCATCATATATAGCATCAAAACAGTTCTCCCTTACATTTGAAATTGAAAGTCCTCTAAAAGATATGTTTTTATTCTTTTTCAAAAAAAATGTACTTTCATTATTTTTTTCATCTTTCTTTTCTACAAGGAATTTATCAAAATCTTTTTCAAAAAATATTTTTGGATCAAAAAATGGAATATTCTTTTCGAAATCATCAAATAGAAAAAACAAAGAAAGTTTTTCAAAATTAGGTATTGCTCTATTTTCAACAAATTCAATAAGAGGAGTTAAAAAAAATCCCATATTATGTTTTTGATCCTTTTTGTCTACAAATTCAACTATTTCCCTTATGTGTTCTTCCTGTTTTTTCAGTATTTTTTTAAATTCAGGATTTATCCTTTCCATTTCTTTTTCAAATACAATTTTTAAATCATCTTCTTTCGATTCATTTTTTTTTGATTTGTGTTCTACCATACAACTAAAACAGAAAAATAATTTATAAGTGTTTGCTATTTTTAAAGAATAGAAAAAAAACTTACAATAAGTAAATAAAAATGTTTATAAAATTCAAATAAAATAAAAATACTAATATGTCAGAAAAAATTTCCGTTGTAAAGGAAAAACAGTTTACATACAAAGGTTATTTTGATGTAAAAAAAGCATACAAGAGTTTAATGGGTTACATAGAGGATAATATGCTTTACGATTTATCAGAAAAAGAATATGAAGAAGAAAATGTGCCAGGCAAAAAAACAATAGTTTCAAATTGTGATGCAACAAGAGTATTAAATGATTACTTTAAGATTAACATTAAATTCAAATTTTCGCTATCAGGTGTTGATGAAGAAGTTTTAATAAATGATTCAAAAACAATTCTAACCAATGGTAAAGCAACAATAGCAATAAACGCATTTTTAGATTATGATGCAGGTGCAGGTCCAGACAGTGGTCCTTTAAAGGCATTTATAGATAAGGTTTATTCAAAATATGTTGGAAGTTCTGATTTAGAAGAAGCCAAAATACAGGCTGGTAAAGATGTAGCAGATGTTATAGGTCGTTTTAAAGATCTTATGCATGCAAGTATAAAATGAAAAACAAAAAAGTAGTTAGTCAGGTTGGTGCAGGAATAATAGCTATGACATTATTACTGCTTGTTGGTGCGATATTTATGGATGATTCAGGTTCAAATAGAAGCAATTATTCAAAAAACAGAAATAATTACTCAGATGATTTGCCAGAATCATATATATTTTATCTAAAAGATACAGACATAGGTCGTCAGAAAAAGACAACCAATAGTTTTCCAAATTTCAATTTGGGATCAAAAGAGCAAGACAATATAATATACATGGATAACGCATTTAACATTAAATCAACACCATTTTCAAAAATATACTACTCTTTTACTTTAAATTTTAATGAACCAGAAAATATTGAAAAACTTTTAATATATGGAAATTTAAAAAAAAACACAGGCAAAAATGAACTTATAATAAGAGTTGGGGATAAGATATATTACAAGGGTTCTGCTAGAAATTCAGAATTTCCATTAATAATAAATTACAGACCAGGCAAAAATGTTACAAGTGCTCTTTTAACAATAGAGATAGACAAACCACCATTTTACAGTATATTCAATTGGAACAGTTATTCATTTTCAGAATTAAAAGTAGTAGAAAAAATAAAAGATAAGTCAAATCATTACAAAGAATTTAGTTTTAGTATAGATGATTTATTTCTTGAAAGAGTTGAGACTAATCTGGTAGTTAATTGTGACACTGTAAAAATAGACAATTATAAACCAATAAAAATAGAAGTTAATAATTACACTTTGGCAGATTTTACACCAAATTGTACATCTCATTACAATAGGGTTAATAGAGAAATACCATTAAACATATTAAAAACAGATAACAATAAAATATCATTTAAGACAGATGGATACTATACTATAGGTTATTCAATAAATAGTATTTTTTACAATGACAAAGATGTATACAAGTTTAATATAAACAATTTTAACAACGTAATAGATATAGTTATGTATGGTGATTTTGATTCAGAAGTAATAGATATAAGGTTAAATTCAAAGACAATGTCTCTTAGAAGAAATGAGATTAAGTCAATTATCCAATATTTAAGATATGGAACAAACGAGTTAAAAATATTGACAAAGCCATTAAGCATCAAAGAATTGATTATAGAAACCAATGATTTTTATTAAAGTTTATAAAAAACAAAAAATTCTAATATTCTTATGGATAAAAAAGAGCTTAAAAAAATATCAAATCAGTTAAAACCAGTTTTTTTCATAGGTAAGAATGATATCAGTGATAATTTTATAAAACAACTTGAAGATTATCTAGAAGTTCATTCTGTTGTCAAAATAAAAGTAAACATTGCAACATCTAAAGATTCATGCAAAGAATTCGCTGAAAAGATCGCAAACATAATATCAGCACAAGTAATAGATATAAAAGGCATGACCTTTACAATACATAAAGAAACATTTTGATTGTTTAAAAATTTCAAAAAATCATATTAATTTTTTAATTTACTTAATACTATATAAATCTTTTCGTAATCGTATATTAAATCTTAGAATTTTTGTTACATTTATATTATACAAATATTTATAATTTTTAAAAAAAACATATATTATATATTATGTTTGGACAAAAAAAAAATATAAAATCAATATCTGCAATTATATCCACATTATTACTTTTAAGCATTACTATAATATCAGTTTTAGGTTTTCAATTATGGTATGATAGCAATCTTTCTTTAACATTAAGTAATGTTGAAGAAGTTTCAAACAGGAATATTAAAACAGTATCAATATCTGCATTAATAGGTAATACATTATACATAAACAACAAAAATAATGACACTTTAAAAATAAAAGATATAAAAGTAGATGGGGTTTCATGTCTAATACAATTATCAAACATTTCTTTAGGAACAACAGAAGTAAATATAGAAAATTGTTTACTTATGGCAAAGAGTTCTACACCAGAAATAATTTTAATAACTGATTATGGATTGATAAGTAAAATAATTTATTTAAAAGATTTTAAAAATCGTTATTTATCATGCACATTAGATGGAATATTAAAAAATCATGGACAAGGATATAATTTCTATAATTCATCAAATGTAGCTTACGGACAGGAATGCTCGTACATATTAAGAGTATGTGATAATGGAACATATACTGGCAATGAAAGTTTTACATTTAAAGATTGTTTTTTAGAAAATCAGGATACACATCCTGATGAATTTAGTTTTACAAATTATAGTTTGATAAATTTTAGTACTTTAGTTTTATCAGAAGAAGTAACAGTAACAGGTTTTGATGGAATATTAACAGTAACAGTAACAGGGAGTGGTAATCCAGAAATAAGTATCAATAATGATTCTTTTACAAACATTGCACAAATATCTGCAAACGATAATTTACGTATAAGACTTACTTCATCTGCTAATGCGTCTGAAAAACATATTGTAAACATTACTGTAGGTAATTATTCAACCTTATGGAGTGTTCAGACAAAAGATTATATTCAAATAACAGAATCATTAGGAATCAAACATTGGGAAGATGATACTTATGCATTAAATTGTAAGGGTTATAAGACACCGTATAATTCAAATTATAACTATGGTGGAGAAATAGGAAGTGGAACTTATAGAATAGATCCAGATGGTATAGGTCCAATATCAGCATTTGATGTTTATTGTGAAATGGATTTGCTGGATGGTGGATGGACAAAGATAATTTATGGTTACGATACTACACTAGCTTACATGAGTAAGTTTGGAAGCACCAGTCAAATTTCATCAACCTTTCATAAGGATAGTTCAAAAGGAATAAGTTGGGGAACTAATTCTGATTCTAATGCAAGAACATTCAACATAGCAAATATAGGCTTTAGCGAGTATTTTTTAGAATTTAGTGGTTATTACAATATTCCATCAAATTCTTTAGGTTTAATCAGAATAACAAATTCCTCATTAAATGGTCAAAATTGGGATACTGCTAATTATACAAATGTTTTTGTTAGTTTTGGTTTAAGTGATGGTCATTCAAATCCCTTAAACATGCAATATCTATCTTATGATAATAATACTGTCAATATTGGAGATATAATAAATCAACAGGTTGTAATAAATTCAAATACATCATATATAAACATATTTTATTACCAAGGTTACCCTATAGGTTACAGATACATAAACAAATTGTACGTAAGATAAAAATTTATTTTACGGTTACACTTTTTGCAAGATTTCTTGGTTTGTCAGGATTATTGCCTAATGCTAATGCCATTTTTAATGCCACAAGTTGCATCATTATTGCAGAAAAAACTTCTTTAAATGCAGTAGTTGTTTTAATAAAATAATCAAAAACATCATTGTTTTCATTTCCAATTCCAATCAAGATTCCACCACGAGATTTAACCTCTGTTGCATTTGCAATAGAAAGTTTATCACAGCCAATAACAAATACAGGCACATCATTTTCAATCAAGGCTAAAGATCCATGTTTTAATTCGCCAGCTGAAAATCCTTCACAATGAATATAACTTACTTCTTTCATTTTTAATGCTCCTTCCATCGCTAAAGGATAATTGATTCCCCTTCCTATAAAAAACATGCTATTAGAATTTTTAAATCTTCTAATTATTTCATCTATTACAAAAAGATTGCCATCAATAGTAGTTTGTTTAAATATTTCTTGATATTCTTGTGAGATAAAATTTTCAATTTGGTCAATACATTTATTTAAACTGGCATCAATAATATAATTTATCAAAAGTTGCATAACAAAAGCCTTAGTAGAAGCAACACTTATTTCCTGTAAACAATTAAGATACAAACTATAATCTGCAATTCTGTCTATTGTTGATTTAGGAGTATTAGTTATAACACATATTTTATTCAGTTTATGTTTTTCACTAATATTTTTCAAAGGTTTTATTATATCAGCTGTTTCTCCAGATTGAGAATACACAAACAAAAGCGAGTTATTAATCATATCAACATAATTTTCAAGCTCACATCCTAAAATCATTTGAGAAATTATTCCATTTCTTAAAAGAATATAATGTAATACATTTCCTGCATTATAAGATGTTCCAGAACCTATAATATATATTTTGTCTGTTTTATTTTCCTTGATAAAATCCGTTATCAACTGTATATTTTTAATGTTAAAATCATTAAATAGGTTGATATTTTGTGATTGAAATATTTCTTGTTCCATAAATGTTAAACCATTTATAAGATTGCTACAAATATTTCTTTTATGTACTTGTTTATTATTTTCCCATTTTTGTGTAAAATCATCCAAAAGAATAGTATTTGAGTGCATAAAAGATAAACCAAAATGCAATTTGTCTTCAAGTTTATAAGCAAAAAATATATCCTGATCATCCAGTATAATTCTTAATAGTGAGTTTTCATCTACATAATTCATATCAGAAGATAATACGAATCCATTTCCTATATACCCTGCAATAAGTGGATTTATATTCTTGTATGCAATAATCATATCATTACAGTTTAAAACATAAGAAAATTCTCCTTCAAGTTTACAAATAACCTCTTTTGTAACTTTAAGCAATATCTTATAATCTATATTTTCAAAAGATATTTTATACAAATTCATGTAATACTCGTACAGATTAACTATAACTTCTGTATCAGTATCCGATTTAAACAAATAGCCATGGTTAATCAATTCATTTTTAACATTAGAATAATTTTCGATAATCCCATTCATAACAACATGAAAAATGTTAGAAAAACTACTATGAGGATGTGCATTTTTAATGCTGACTCCTCCATGTGTTGCCCATCTTGTATGCCCAATCTCTATGTTGCTCTTTAATTTAGACAGACTCAATAACATATTTTCAGGAATTGATCCTACATTTTTCTCAATTTTTAAATCATTGTTTCCAAACGAACGCAACAATATTCCGTATGAATCATAACCTCTGTATTGAAGAAAACTTAATGCTTTAAGAGAAAGATCAGGATTTTTATCTTCTGAAATTCTTGCAATAATACCACACATATTTTTTCACCTTGCTAAAAAAAGGCTTAGAATATTTATAAAGTCTGTTAAAAAAATCATATTACTTTTATGAAAAAATTTATAATAGGTAGTGTATTAATATTCCATATATGAAATTAATTAAGCAAAAAGATGGAAAAACATACGTTATAAGTGCTAAAGAAGTAGAAGATATTTCATCTTTAAAAAACAATACCTCAAATGAGATACTAAAACTTATTTCATTAAAGCCCATGTATCCAAAAGAGATTGCAAGAAAACTTTTATTACATGAACAAAATGTATACTATTACATAAGAAAGCTTGAATTAGCTAAAATCATAGAAATTGAAAGAACTGTTAATATAAATGGAACTACTGCTAATTATTATAAACCAAGTTCTCAGGCATTTTGTTTTATTGCTGGTAATTTTAAAGAAAGTTCAAAAGAATTTGTTAAAGAGTCAGATTTTTTAAAACCTTTCATCTTAAATGGAGAAATGAATTCAATAATTGTTGTAGGTAGTCCTGATCCTCATGGACCTCAAAAGGCAAGGTCAAAAGATGGATATTTTGGAATGGATCTTGCATTATTTCTTGGTAGTTTTCTTACGTGTATAAACGATTCAAAAATAAAACTTGATACAGAAATAACTCAAGAACAGGTAAAAGGGAACAATCTTATAGTCATAGGTGGACCTATAGTAAACAAAGTTTCTTCTATGTTAAATGAGCATATGAACATCTATTACGATGAAGATAAAAAAGGAGTATATTCAAAAATAACAAAAAAAACATACTTTAGTGATGAGATAGGCTATATCAATAAATTTGAAAATCCATTCAACAAAGAAAAAAATATACTTCTAATAAGTGGTCTTAGAAACACTGGAACCAAAAGTGCAATACTTGCATTTCTTAAACATTTTTCTGAATTAAAGTCAGGTAACAAATTTAAAAAAAACATAAACTCAAGAATTGTTGAAGGAATAGATCTTAATTCAGATGGAATAGTTGATGATGTTGAGTTTTTAGAATAGATAGTTTAAGAAAAATCCCATAGTCTAAAAAGAGAACTATGTAAGCCTTTACAATATGGATGTTTTAGAGTACTATCTTTTAAATAAGCTTACTAACAACAAGGTTTTTTTAAAAATTCTCAATAAAATTTAATCCAAAGGAGATTTTATTTTCTTTAACTCTCCATTTGTAACTTTTGTGTATATTTGTGTTGTTGAAAGATTTGAATGTCCAAGCAGTTCTTGTATTTTTCTTATATCAATTCCATTTTCAAGTAAATGTGTTGCAAAAGAATGTCTAAAAGTATGTACATGAACATCATTCATATTAATTTTTTTTCTTATATTTTCAATTGTTTTTTGTATAGTTCTTGGATTTAAAGGTTCTGATTTACTATTTGTAAATATAAAATCATCATTTTTTTTAAATTCTGCAAATTTTTTAAGTTCAGGAATTATTCCTTGTGCAAGGATTGACATTCTATCCTTTCCTCCTTTTCCATCCCTTATCCATATTACATTTTCATTAAAATCTAAATCTTTTTTTTTAATTCTTAATGCTTCATTTAATCTTAATCCAGATGAATAATATAACTTTATTATCAATTTATGTTTTTGATTATGAATATTATCAAAAAAAGCATTGATAGCAGTTTTGTCTATTACAATAGGAACTTTCTTTTGTATTTTTGGTGTTTTTATTATTATATTTTTTTTAAGTATTTCATTATAATAAAACAATAATGCAGCTTTTACAAGTGCAAGAGATTTATTTGAAAGATTATCATTACTCATCTTATCAGTAAGAAAAACTTTAATATCAATATCAGTAACATCTTTAGGATTTATTCCATATTTTTCAAGAAACTGTTTGTTGTACAGTTTATACATTTTGCTTGTCTGGTTAGAAAATCCACGAAGTTTTATTTCAATTTCAATTTCCTTTAAAATTTTAGACATGCAAGCTGTATCCATAAAAATAAAATAGAAGTAATCATATAAAAACCTTTTTAAATTAAAATATTTTTTAGAATCACTGTATTTTATATATTCCAACAAGAAATTCAGAATAATTATCCTTTTTTATTTCATACGATGGCATAAAAAAGTATTTTTTTAATATATTTAATACTTTATTGTGTTTTTTTTTATCGTACGTAAAAGAATCAACCTTTTTAAATCCGTGTGATTCAAATAAATAATCAAGACCAAACTGTGTAAAGTGATACACATGTGGATGATCCTTAATTGAAATTTTTAGAATTTTTTTGTTAAGAGCATTAGGTACATTGACATAAACGATTCCATTTTTCATCATGTCTTTTTTCATTTCATTTATAAAATCATCCAGTTTGTTTACATGTTCAAGTACATGTCTCATGTATATTATATCAAATTTTTCTTTAAACAGTCCTGATTTATAAACAGAATTTACAAAATATTTTTTATCCAAATCCTTAAAAATTAATTTATCTGGCTCAATACCTTTTGCTGATTTTATCTTATACCTCTTATTTAAAAACATTACATTTCTACCATTTCCACAGCCAATTTCTAACAATGTAGATTTTTTTCTTAACAATTTTTTATCTATCAATATGTTTAAATCATTTATGCATACTATTTCATTAAAATTAAATTTCTTATCAAAAGATTCAATAATTCTTGTAAATAAACCTTTTTGTCTTTTTCCGTAAAAATTATCATAATACTGTTTATTATAAAACTCACTTATTTCTTTGTCATCAATTATTGAAAAATAAATTTTTTTGTAAGAATCATAATAAACAGGAACATTAAAATATGATGATTCAGAAAAAACATTATCTTTATTTAAAATCATATTATTTGAAAAATTAGATATTTTAAAAAACTTGTTATTAAGAGATCGTTTTAGAAGACTATCACTTAAATACTTAAGAAGAATCTGTTTTTTTTAAAAAATTTAAAATTAATAAAGGGTTACTAAAAACCATATATTTTGAGGTTTTACAAATGATAATGTGACAAAAAACTCAAACATGGGCGTTTTAAAAAACATTATCTTTTAAAGAAGCTTAAGAAAAAATGAGGTTTTTTTAAAATTCTCAATATTTTATTCAACAAAAGAAAATGTTTCAATTTTCTTTCCATTTAACAACACATCAGATTTAAACATTGATATAGGTCTTGCCCATTGCTTTGAATCATCATCAGGATTTTGATATATTACAAGCAATTCATATGTTTCAGTATGTCTTGCAACACCAATAACCTTATAGACATCTCCTTTAAAATGCCTGTACTTGCCCATTTTTATCCCTTCAATTTCTTCCATAATTTATTAACTGAATTTTAATACTTATAAATTTTTAGAAATTACCTAGCAATCAACCAGAAGGCTTTCATTTTTTATGTTATTTTTTATTTCTAAAAATTACTATACAAATATTTTACAAATATTTATATTTAAAGATAAAAATTGAATGTTATGATAAGAAGTTCTCATTCTAAAAAGTGTATATCTCCAGTTGTTGCAACAGCTTTATTATTAGTTGTAGCAGTTGTAGCAGTAGTTGGTTTTCAGAGTTGGTTTGGTACATATTCAACAAATGTTTTAAGTGGAGTTGAGAGTTCATCAGTAAATGATGTCTCATCAATAAACATTGAAACAGTTGCAGGAAACAGTTTATATATTAAAAATAGTGGATCTAATCTTAGTATTAAAGACATAAAAGTTGGTGGTTATAGTTGTTATGATAATGATACTGTTTACAATACTGGAGTTTTTGAAATTGATATAAGTAGTTGTCTTGAAAATATTAGCATTTCAAATCCAGATGTTGTGGTTGTAACAGATAAGGGCTTGATTGAGAAAAAGATTTATTACAAACCAAGACCTAAAGCATGTTCTGTTGGAAATTTAGTTCTTGAAACAGGAGATTCTTATACATTTTATAAATATGATAAACCATACAATAACATAGCAGGATGCTCAGCAATTTCACAGGAAAGAACATGTTCTGGTGGTGTTTTAAGTGGCACAAATGAATATTCATATTTATCATGTAATGATAGTTTAGCGCCAACACAAGGTGGAGAATGGGTGCTTGTATTTGCAAATGAAGATTTAGGTGTAAATGAAGATTTTTATATTATGAAATATGAGGCAAAGTTTGTAGATATAGGTAGTAAAACACAGGATGTAACATATAAGGGATGGAGGTATGATACTGCTGGAGGTGATTTAAGTATAAGATCATATTCAACACCTGAACCAATAACATATATTACTCAAACACAGGCAATTGCTTCATGTGTTGCTTTAGGTACAGGTTACAAACTAATAACTCGTGCTGAATGGACAACAACAGCACGGGAAGCAGAAAACAATACATATAATTGGGATAGTGGTACAATATATTCTGGAAGTATGTATAGAGGACATAGTGATAGAATACCTAATTATATTTTACATGTTACAGATTTAAATGATGGTTATACTGATACGGGTAATTCCGGAACCTCAGAACAGAGAAGAACTTTAAAATTATATAGTGGAGAAATAATATGGGATTTAGCAGGTAACGTATGGGAATGGAATAGTGATGTTTATAACACTAATTCCGAAAGTTCATTAGGTCAAGGTGTAAGTGGTTCTTATGAATGGACAGATATAAGTTCATCCTACAATCATTTTAAGCCATACAATACATTTTTAACATCATCTAATGGAATAGGTAGAGTCTATACTGATGCTGATAATGCATATCCTTCTGGAACCATACATGCTTTTCTCTCTGGTGGTTATTGGTACAGTGATGGAGCTGGTGCTTTTGCATTAGAATTGTCTAATTCTCCTTTTTCAGTTAACGACTATGTAGGCTTTCGTTGTTCCTACAATCCATAATTTTAAAAAATACTATTTCTTTAATCATACCTAACAAAATTTTATATATCAATCAGTTTTAAATATATCACAATGAAAATACTTGTAATAAATTGCGGTAGTTCTTCTTTAAAATATCAGTTGATAGATATGCACAATAATGATGTATTATCATCAGGTGTTGCTGAAAGGATAGGTATTGAAAATTCTTTCATAAAACATGCAACATCATCAGAAAAGATAAGACTTGAAAAAGATCTTAAAGATCACAAGCAGGCTGTTGAAACCATACTTGACATACTTACACAAGGTGAAGGTAAAGTAATACAAAGTCTAAGTGAGATATCAGCAGTTGGTCATAGAGCAGTACATGGTGGAGAAATGTATTCTAAAAGTACATTAATAGATGAACAAGTTATAAAGACTTTAGAAGATCTTTGTGAACTTGCACCATTACATAATCCTGCAAATATTATAGGAATAAGAGCATGTCAATCATTAATTCCAAATGTTCCTCATGTTGCAGTTTTTGATACAGCATTTCATCAAACAATGCCACAGAGTTCATACATTTATTCAATACCTCTAGAATATTACGAAAAATACAAGATAAGAAAATATGGTTTTCATGGTAGTTCTCACAGATATGTTTCACAAAAAGTTGCACAACTTTTAGAAAAAGATGTAAAAGACATAAATGTTATAACATGTCATTTAGGAAATGGAGCTAGTCTTTGTGCTATAAGAAAAGGAATCTCAATAGATACAACCATGGGATTTACACCTCTTGAAGGGCTTACAATGGGTACAAGATGTGGAAATATAGATCCATCAATAATAGATTTTATAATGAAAAAAGAAAATATGACAATTTCTCAAGTGATGAACATATTAAACAAAAAATCAGGATTACTTGGAATATCAGGGGTATCTTCTGATGCTCGTGATGTTGAAGATGCAGCGTTTAAGCAAAATAATGATAGGGCAAAACTTGCACTTGAAAAATTTTCAAATGTTGTAAAAAAGCACCTAGGAGGATATATTGCATTAATGGATGGAGTAGATGCTATAGTATTTACTGCTGGAATAGGTGAGAACAGTCCAGAAACACGTGAAATAATATGTAAAGATTTGGAGCATATAGGCATTATTATAGATGATGAAAAAAACAAAGTTAGAGGTAAAATTGCACAAATAAGTAGCGATGATTCTAAAGTTAAAGTTTTTGTAATTCCTACAAATGAAGAATTAATGATAGCAAAAGACACAATGCAGATTGTAAATAATTTATAGAGAATTTCGAAAAACTTCAGTTTTTCTCATCCTTTTACAAGAAATATAAACTTTTAAGAATTTTTATTGAGAATTTTGAAAAACCCCAAAATTCTCAGAAGAGTGTTACCAAAAAACCCTTATAAGCCCTAATTGAACAAGTTCAATTCCAAATTTATAGGTTTTTTACAACCCTCTATTTATTATAGGGAATATTTTTCTCAATACATTGTACTCTATATATTTGTTCTATTAAGAGCATTTGTGCCATTTCATGTGTAAATGTCATTTTAGATAAACTCAATGTTTCATCAACTATGTTTTTCAATTCATCATTTGGTCCATTTGGTCCAGTTATTATAAAACAGACATCCGTACTTATTTTTTTTAATTTATCATAAAACTCAAAAGTATTAATCATTTTCCCATGTTCAAGAAGAAGAATGTTGTAACAATTGTTTTTTATATGATTTTTTATTTCTTTAAATTCCTGATTTTTTATTTCTTCTATATTTTTACCCTTAATATCTTTTAACTCTATGTGATTTAATCTGTTTATTCTTTTTTTTATTTCAAAGATTTCATTTAACAGATTTTGGTTTTTTATTTTACCTACAGTTATAAGAGTAAGATTCATAAATACAATATTTTAATTACTAATTATAAATTTTAGTTTTTTTTGTTATTATTTTGATATAAGCAAAACAAATTTAAATAGGGATGACAAAAAAATATTATGTTAGATATATGTCAAGGCAAAACATACTTGTATTATGATGAAACATCACAAGAAGGATTCTCCAATTTGGCAACAGGATTACTTATAAGGTTAATAGGTGATTCTAAAAATATTGTATACATTGATACTCAATCAAAAGCTGTAAAATTGTCAAATTTTTTTGAAAACATAAGTTTATCTTATTCTTTTGTAAAAAGTATGGGCAACTTTTCACTCAAGATATACAAACCAATAGGGTTAGATAAAAAATATTCCAAAACCCTAATACCTGCAGTTGAGTTTTTAAATATAAGCGAGGACATATTTATTAACGAACTTTATGATTCAGATGTATTAATTTTTGATAACTTTGCTTTAGAGTCAATAGATTATTTGAAAATTATAAAATATTTACAGAATAAACCAATATCACAACAGATAATACTAGTTACATCAGAGAAATCAGCTTTTGTTAAAATGCAGGAATATTTTGATTATAAAATAAGGATTGATAATAAGAAACAGAATAATTTGTTAACAATAAAAGGACTTACAAGCATATATGGGGAAGGTTTTGGAAAATCTTTATATTCGTATGGAAGTCTTTTAAAAAAATTTTTATATAAATCTGATGTAAAACTCATATATTTTGATTTGTTTTCAATTTTTAAACCTGATATAAATTTTTTTATAAATTTAAAAAAATGGAGTTGTGAAAACGCAAGTTTCTATGGACAATTTGATTTTGCATATCCTAAAAAACAGGGTAAAATGAATTACGAACATATTGATAAATTACAAAAAATAAGAGAGTCAAAAGATTCTCTTATGCTTCTAAAAACATCAGTAAACAAGCAAAGTCCTGTTGTAGGAATAAATGCTTTAAGATCTTTTGAAGATAAACATTTTTCACAAGATGAGTTATTAAATGTTCTTGCCTGCGTTAATAAGGAAGTTTTAATAACTGGCAGACGTGTTAACGAACATATCAAAAAAAAAAGTGAAAACAGTATAGAATTTCAATTAATCTAGTGAATATCAAATAGTATGATACTTATAAAAGAAATGTTTTTATTTTTCACTTTTAAGGAAAAACTTTAATTATCTTTTTGTAAATAATGATAAATTCTTAAATATAATTTATCATGGTAAATAATATGGCTTTTAAATTGTTTAAAAAAGAAGATGATAAAAGTAATACTGGGATTCCTTCTATGGAATCAAAAGGTGTTTTACAGTCACATAGCAATCAGATGTCTATGGGAATACAACCTCCATCATTAGGCGATGGCATAAGAAGTCCTATGGTTCCTAGCAGTTCTAACCTTGCTGATATAAAAAGTCAGGTATCAGCTCCATATGGTGGTATGCATAGTAGTGCATTTGGAGTTTCAAACCAAAATGTTCCAAGCCAGCAAACACAAACTCCTAATTTTGCACAACAGAATAATCCATTTCAAAATCAAGAATCTCAAGCAGATTTTGGAAATGATATTGACATGAGTGATGATTCTCTATTTGATTTTTCGGACTTAAACCTTAAGGATTTAGAACATGATTCATCAGAAGTCAAAGAATCTAACCAGTCTCAACCTTCTGATGTTGCAGAGCAGGATGAGGATTTAAGTTTCATCAAAAACAAAAAGAGAATAAAAGAATCAGATAAGGATTATTTCATAACAGCAAAACAATTCAAAGATTTGCTTGAAATAGTTGATTCTGTAAAAAATCGTGTAAAATTGGCATGTGATTCGCATTTAAGATTAATGGACATCAAATCAGAAGAAGATGTTGAATTTGAAAAATTAAGAAAAGATTTTGAATATATTGAAGACAAATTATATGAAGTTGATAGCATAATATTTGACAGGTAAACACTATTCATAAAAAATATAAAATGGTAGAAAAAAAAAGAGATATATTCATAAAAATTGAAAAAATTTCAGACATAGTTTCTGTTTTAGAGAACATAAGAGATAAAGACAAGTACTTAAAAAGATTATTCAATGAATATGATAAACTTAATCTTATGGAAAATAAAATTTTTGAAAACTGGAGTTCTAACATGGACGAAATAATTCAGAAATTAGAGCACGTTACATTATAAAAAAATGGTCATAAAGAAAACAAACAAAAAACCAGAAGTCGGCAAAAAAGCGGCATTTGACGATTTTTATGTGTGTATGCAGAATGCAAAAGAAAAAAGAAAGCAGATTTTATGCTCAATAAAAGATGCATTATTTATGCAGGAAGAATATGAAAAAGTAATGCATATAAGAAAGAACAAACAAATAGTAATCAAAGAAATAAAAGCAGTTTTAAAAGAGTTAAACGAAGATTATCAGTTATTAAGAAAAGATCTTCCAGAAGTTAAGAATGTATTATCATACACTGAAAAAGAAATATATGAGCTTGAATCTGAAATAGGAAGACTTAAAAAAGAGATTAAAACAGAAGAAGCCAATCTTGTATTAACAGAATCATTAGAGTTGAATTTGAAAGAAAATGGCAAGATTAACATTGATAAGCTTGATATGAAATCAGGAAAAAAAATAGTACAACCAAGTAAAGCACCAGTAGAAAAAATTCAAAAAGCACCAATCAAGCAAAATATACTTCAGAAAGCAGCAGATAATGGAAAACTTAACAAGCTTGATAGGATAAGAAACAATTTAAAAGTAATAGAAGATAAAATAAATCACATGTAATTTTTTAAAATTCTCAATACTCATTTTCTTTATATTATTTGTATACGCAACATCAGTTAGTTTTAAAACAATTTTGTTTAATTTTTATTAAATTCTCTGTAAAACAGATACATAACTATTAATCCTATAAACAACATAATAAAAGAAAGCAGTAGTGCAAATTTCAAATCAGTTCCAAACAATTTACCAAGTAGTGTAAATAATGTACACCATATAAAAGAAGTGATAAGTATTATAGTATAAAACAGATCTCTTCTAATTTTTACTATTCCAGCCGGAATGTTTATAAATAATTTTACAGGATTTACAAGTTTACCCAAAAAAATATACAAAAGAGGTTTTTTTTCTATTATTTTCTTTGTTTTATTAATATTTTGTTCATTAACAAACTTATCATAGCCCATTTTTTTTGAAATATTAAGTATAAATTTTAATCCTTTATATCTTGATATTTCATAAAGTATTACATTTCCCAAAAAATTACCTAAGGATGCAAATATAATTACCATTAATACATTCAAATTTTGATTTGAAAAATAGCCAGCAAAAACACATACAAGTTGAGAAGATGGAAAACCTATAATTCCATTTACTGCAAGAAGAAAAAAAACTGCAATATAGGTAAAATGAATTATGAAAGATTCAATAAAAACCATTTAAACACCATAAAAATTTACATGAATTTTGAATAAACAGTTTCATAATTATCAAAAAGTTCTGATTGGCAAAACCACAAAGAAATTTCTTTTTGTGCAGATTCTTCCGAATCAGAAGCATGTATCAAGTTAGGAATAGCAGTTTTTTTTGAGTCTGCTCTTTTATATGTTACATGCGAATAATCTCCTCTTATTGTTCCAGGCATTGCTGATGCAGGTTCAGTAGATCCAACAATTTTTCTTACTAAGCTTATTGCACTTGATCCTTCAAGAACCATTGCAATTACTGGTCCAGATGTCAAAAAATCTTCAAGAAAACTATAAAAATGTTTATCAATATGTTCACTGTAATGTTTTTTTGAAAAATCCTTATCTACATGCATAAATTTCATTCCAACAATCCTTAATCCTATTTTTTCAAATCTAGAGATAATCTCTCCCACTATTCCTCTTTGAACCCCATCAGGTTTAATCATAACAAATGTTTTTTCCATTTAATAAATTTATTTTTTAATTATTTATAAAATTTTTTATATATCAAGTTTTATAAATAAAACGGCTTTAGTAATTAATAGTTATGGAATTTAGGCATTTTAAAGATTTAACAAAATCAGATATAAATAAAAGTTATGAGATGATTGGACGTATTGAAACTATAAAACAGACATCAGGTCCAACATTGATGATATTAAACGACGGAACACAAAATTTTACATTTAAAGCATTTGTAAAGCCTGGTTTAAGAGCATATCCGCATATAAATATAGGCGATAGTGTAAGAGTTGAAGCAACAATTAATGAAAGAAATGGAGGTATTGAGGCAGAAGTTACCTCGATGATTAAATTATCTGCAAATGATATGGAACTTTTTTCTCAAAAAATAGCAGATATAAACGAAAAGAAGATAGAACTTGAAAATACAAGTTTTTCCATCAAATCTGATATGCTTGAAAGTCAGAAGGATAGATTTATACAAATAGCAAAAATAATACGTAAAGCAATAATTGATTCAAGGCCCATTCTTTTAAGACACAATGCAGATTGTGATGGTTATTCTTCAGCAATAACAATTGAACGTGCAATCATAAGTTATATGAATAAAGTTAAAGGTGAAGATAGGCAATTACAGTTCCAAAATTATAAAAGAGCCCCATCAAAAGCTCCTTTCTATGAATACGAGGATAGTGTAAAAGATATCTCAAATTGGTTAAGAGATAAAAATAGGTTAGATGCAAAAGAACCACTTATAATAATAACAGATAATGGATCTACAGAAGAGGACATACTATCAATAAGGCAGATGAAAATATATAATGCTGAAATAGTTGTTGTTGATCATCATTTTCCTGGAAAAGTTGAGAATGGAAAAGTTGAAGTTGATAAATACATAGATGCACATATAAATCCATATCTTACAGGTTATGATTCAAATATTTGTGCTGGAATGTTAGGATATGAATTAGCAAGGTTTATAGATATTGAAAATACTAATTCAGTATTTATTCCTGCCATGGCATCAATTCTTGATCATACAGAAGGAGTTGAAAAAGATCAATACATAGATTTTGCACAAAAAGAAGGATTTACCAAAGATTATCTTTTAGATTTAGGAGAAATCGTTGATATGGAATCTCACTATTTCAGATTTATGGAATCAAGAGAATTTTTTGATGATTTATTTGGAGGTAACATGTTGGTTCAACAAAAAATAGTTGATTTATTAAAACCTGAGCTTATAAAAAGATATGATGCCGTATTAGAAGTTGCAAGACATTATATGCAGAAAAAAGACTTTAAAAATTTTTATCTTATCTCATTTGATGGTGAAAAGGGAACTTTTAGAGGAGAATATCCAGCAATAGGAAAGGCTACAAATCACATACACAAAAATATGGAAGAAGAATTAGACAAACCAGTAATAACTGTTACATACGGGTCAAATTTTATGACTATACGTGCTAGTGATGCAATTGAAAACTTTAGTGTTCCTGAGTTTGTAAATATTGTAATGTCAAAAATGCCATTTGCAAATGTTAATGGTGGTGGACATGAACATGCTGGTTCTGTAAGATGTGTTGATTATGCATTAGATGATGTAATGAACATGTTTATTCTTTATTTAAATGAAATATCAAATAAAAAATAATAATAATATTAAGCATAACATGTTAACAAAATGTGTGATCTGTGGAAAACCTGCATCTTTTAAAATCATAAATGAAGATATATATTATTGCAATGAGTGTTATTTGAAATTTTTTTCACAAGATTGTCTAATTGAGATTTCAAAATTAAAGAAAGCAACATCAGATTCATATATCATAAAAAAGATTATAGACAACAAAATTAAAGATAATTCTAATAATTAATTCTTCTAAGAATTTTAAAAAACCCCTAAAATTATCAGAATAGTGTTATTAAAAACCCCTTATAAGCCCAAATTGAACATATTAAAAGGAATGATCAAAAATCGCAGTAAAAAAAAATTGTGTGATAAATACCCCAATCACTTATGGTGTGGATAACTCAAATTTTGCGATTTTTGTTTTATAGGTTTTTTACAACCCTCTATTCAAAAATATCTGCTAAGTCATCCCATTCAAGTTTTTTTACAAAATTACTGTTCTCAACAATAAGATTATCAAATAGATTGCCTTTTACTTCCTGTAATTTTAAAATTTTTTCTTCTATTGAATTTTTAGTTATAAATTTATATATCTTTACTTTATTCTTTTGTCCTATTCTATGTGCTCTATCTTTTGCTTGCCTTTCAACCATAGGATTCCACCAAGGATCATATAGCATAACAGTATTTGCAGATGTTAAATTCAATCCAACGCCTCCTGCTTTAAGGGAAAGTAAAAATACTTTTATAGTATCATCTTCATTAAATTTATTAACAACATCCTGTCTGTTCTTTGTTTGTCCATCAAGTCTTACATATTTTACATTATCTTTTATCATATCATTTTCCATTATATCAAGCATTGATGTAAATTGTGAAAATATAAGTACCTTATCACCATTATCTATTGTTTCAGAAAGAATAGTCTTAAATTGTGCGTATTTCCCAGAAATATCATCATGTTCTAAAAATACCTTATCTGCAAGTCCAGGGTGATTACATAACTGTCTTAATTTTAATAACGCTGAAAGTATTTGAATTCTTGATTTTTCAAAACCATTATTTTTTACTAATTCATTTACTTCCTGTTTTACTCTATTTAAAAGTTCCATATATATTGCAGTCTGTCTGTTTGTCATTTCAGAATATACAATTTGCTCTTGTTTGTCTGGTAATTCTGTTAATACTTCTTTTTTTGTTCTTCTTAGTATAAATGGTCTTATTTTTGCTTGCAGTATTTCTATTGCAATAAGATTGTTACGTTCAATTTTAGATATGAAATCTTTAGAAAAATCATTTCTGCTTCCAAGATAATTTGGCATTATAAAGTCAAATGCTGCATAAAGTTCATTCAAATTATTTTCTATAGGTGTTCCTGTTATAAGTAATCTATTTTTCGCATTTATCAATCTTACAGCTTTGGCTGACAATGTATTTATATTTTTAACATAATGTGCTTCATCTAATATCTGATATCCAAAAACAAAATCATTGTCTATATAAAATTGATAATCTTTTTGAATCATAGAATAAGAAGTAATTATAACATCATAATTTTTCATTTCTGGAATATTTCTTTTTCTTTTTTCATTATCACCATCAATTACTAAGACTTTTAATTCTGGAAAATATTTTTTTGCTTCATATTCCCAGTTATAAACAAGACTCTTAGGGCATATTACTATATGAGTTTTTAAAGGATTAAGTTTTAATGCTGTTAGTGCTTGCAATGTTTTTCCAAGTCCCATTTCATCGGCAAGGATACCTCCAAAATTATATTTTTGAAGAAAATAAATCCATTGGACACCAAGTTTTTGATAATTTCTTAATACTCCATCTATATTTTCTGGCATATTTATGTCTTCTATAAGGTTATTTTTGTTTTTTATTTCTTGAATCATAGTTTTATAGTCACTATTAGAAATCACATTAACATTATTTTTAAAATCTTCAAGAAATCTGTCCAGTTCTAATGCTGAAAATGAACTTGATTTATACATACCATTATTTCTGTTAAAGTTAAATTGCTTTAAAAATTCAATCCACTTATTAAGATCACGGATATTTTCAACATTAACAGTCTTGCCATTCTTAAGCTGAACATATTTTCTATTCTTTAAGAGCAAGTCCTTAATAAAATCAAGATCAAAAAAATCATCTTCTATTCTAAATTTTACTTTAAACTCTAAAAGATCTATTTTACTATTAAGATTTGCATCAATTTCAAATTTTACCACTCCATCAGCAAGTTCTAGTTTGTTACCTTTAATATATTCAATTTCTATGATTTTTTCAGCACAGGGGACTACTTTTTCTATGAAATGATTAAGAAGGAATAATGGAAGTATTATTCTAAATTTTGATTTTAGATATCTTTGATATGAGATTCTTGATTCTTTAAAAATTCCATCAAAATAATCTTCAGAAATATTTATATCGCTCTCATATCTTACAAGTGTATCATTTTCAATTTTGGTACATATAAGATTTGTCTTTTCAAGCCAGTTTACATTATCTGCATATTTATAATTATCAATTCTAAACTTTTGATCATTTATTTTGTATTTTAGTTCAACTACAAGAAAGTGTTGTGTTTTATCAATTTCAAGTACTAATGGTGCTGTTTTTATTATAACTTTCAGATTAGATATACGTATTATATTTTCATCTTTTCGTATATTATGTTCTTGTTCTAGTATTTGCATATATTTTTTTTGAAACTCAAAAAAAGCATCTAAAGAAAAAATATTATTATGACTTATAAGCTGTACATAAAAACTTACAGGTATTTTATCACTAAGTTGATAAAAAATATTAGATGATACAAAAAACATTTTATCAAGCCCTCTTATGTATTCTGCATCATCAATTATCAAAAATTCAGCATTTCCCTCATCATTTAAGAAAAGTTCTATATCAAGTTTTTTGTTGTTTTGACTAAAAACGGCAGGTTCACCATTGAAAAATACATTTAATGAAGAATTTTTCAAAAAATTAAAAATTATTTCAAAATCATTACTTATTTTATAATAAGATTGTGTATTTGCAGGAATTCTATGCACAAGATAATTTATAAAATTATGATCTGATTCACTTAAAAATTTTTTTTCATCATCCAATCTTAACAATGCCTTTAAATCAAAAGAGTTAATTTTTAAATCATCAATATGACAGATTATTAAAAAATCAGACTGTCCTGATTTGGTTATTTCAAAATTAAGTTTATTAAAATTATTTCTTACAAAATCATTTATGGAAATATCATCCATTTTTTTCTCATCAAAACTATTGCCGGCATTCACTTTATCAGAATCTAAAAGCCAACTAATCGAAGACAATTTATAAAAGTTATCACAATGCTGTTATATTTTAGATTTTAAGAAGAATTTTCTAAAAAAATCAAAATAGAATAAATTTATAAATTAATACCCATTGTTTATAACTATAATGATGGAAACAGTAAGACCATTAGATGTATTAAATCGTTCTAAGGGAAAAGAAATAACAATAGAACTGAAAAATTCACAAGTATTTAAAGGTAAACTTAAAGCATTTGATATTCATTTAAATTTAGTGCTTTTTGATTCTTTGGAAATCAAAGATGGTAAAGATGAACAAATAGGAGACATGGTTATCAGAGGAGATGCCATAGTTACAATAAAAAATATTTAATGAAAAATGGTAAAAGGAACTCCAACACAAGGTAAGATGAGTACAGGCAAATTACATATAATTTGCAGAAGGTGCGGAAGTAAATCATACCATATGAAAAGAGGAGTATGCTCCTCTTGTGGTTATGGAAGATCAAAAAGATTAAGAAATAACGAATAAGATTTAAGACATTCTTAATCAATAATTTAATTTTATATTCAATTAATTTTTTAAAAAGAAATCTAATATTATATTTATAATGAGATTGGTTATACAAAGAGTTAATCATGCAAGTGTTGAAATGAATGAAACAGGCACAAAAAATTGCATTAATCAAGGGATGGTTGTTCTTTTGGCTATTTCTAAGGATTTTACTTATGAAAAAATAGATAAGGCGATAAATAAAATTCTAAAATTAAGAATTTGGAAATCAGATATTAAAGGTTTTGATAAAAACATTGAAGAAATTAAAGGAGAAATACTTATAATCTCACAATTTACTCTTTTTGGAGATTGTTTAAGATCATCCAAACCTGATTTTAAAAGATCAGCCCAATATGAGACTGCTTTTAGTGCATATACAAAATTTATTGAGAAATTAAAACAAAGTACAAGTCTTGTTGTAAAAACAGGAGAATTTGGTGCATACATGAAAGTTAATCTTGAAAACGATGGACCTGTTACCTTAATATTAGATATTTAGGTTTCTGTTGCATTTTCTTCCTCTTCCTCTTCTTCCTGCTCCTCTTCCTCTTCCTCTTCTTCCTGCTCCTCTTCCTCTTCTTCTTCTTCCTGCTCCTCCTGTTCTTCTGTATCAGAAGATTCATAACTATTAATTATTTTTTGCATTTCAGATTTTATTTCATCCATTCTATCACAATAAGTTTCAGGTTTATCTCCAAACAGTCCGCTCAAACCATTTTCAAGCATGTCTTTTATTGTCTGAATTACTGATAATGTGTCAGCTACAATAACAATTGATACAGCACTCTTAACATCCATTGATATTGCAACATTACATCCACTTCCAGCAATCCAGCATCTATTTATTACAAAATCTCTTGCCTGTTTTGTTACAGCACCAAATAAAGTACCAACAGGATTTGCAAGAATGTTTGATATTATTCCTCTTAAATATTCAACCGCAGAAAGAGGTGGAAATGCAAAAATCTCTCCCACAACAAAAACACATGTTCTATAAGATGCCTGCATCTCGCAAAATGATGGATCAAGTCTATTTTTTACAGCCTCATAAGTACATACAACTTCTTCACACTTTATTTCTTTCCATTCCATAAGTTTTTCAACTATTCCTGGCAAACATAATGTAATAACAGACATTATAAGAGAGCTTTTAGGTCCAACAGGAGGCACTATGCCACATGTACTTGATAATTGATTTCTTGTAACGCTTGGTTTAAAAACCTGTTCTGTTTCTTCCTGTGCAAATGCAGATACTGCATTATAAGGAATTGATACAACATAACACAAGATTATAGATACAATCAAAAACATTCTACCCATTTTAACGCTATTTATTTTTTTTTTCATTTTAATCATCTCCTGTTGTGTCTTCACAGATTGCACTTGCAACCTTCTCATTTATACCATCTGCAAATCCATTAAGTTTATCCAAAAACGCATTGTTATTAAATGCAAGGTTGCAAGTGACAAAATCGCACATTGTCTTTATTGGTTCCATACTTCTTATTTTTTGTATTTGACCTTCTTGAGCATATACTGTTCCAAGTTTTTCAGCAAGTGTTTCCCATGCTCCACCAGTTCCATAGCTCATATAGTGTTGTACAACAGTTGTTATTGTAGATACAGACTGCATAAGTCCTGATACCTTATTTAAAAGTCCACAAATGTTTCCAAAAATATCAAGTATGTTATAAAGAGTATCAAACCATGATCCTAAAAAATCAGAATCATCAATCATATCAAGAATTTTTTTTGCATTAGCCTGCAATAAGTCATTATAAGGCAAATCATAGAAAAATAATCTCACATTAAAGCTTACAATCTCAGGTTGATAAACTGTTTCATTATCTCTTTTTAAAACAGATAAAGAACATTTCATAGTTTTTCCATTCACAAGATCTTGTTTGTTTGGATGAGGTTTAATTAACATTTTAAGTATAAAATCATTTCTTGCTGTAAGTGACTCATCAGGCATTACAACTTCAGTTGGATATAGATTTCTTTCCCCTATAAGTATAGGGTTCATCATAGAATCATTACATCCTAAAAGCTGATAATTAACTATTTTTATATCTCTGCTGTTCTCATGCATATTTATTATAATTCCTTCAAACCATCCATTTACAGAAGATTTTGCAAGCATATTTTTATCTATATAATTTGTGACATCTATATCTTCTATCTTAAATGATGAAAATACTTCGTCTCCAATTGCAAATACCTCAACATAATAATCAAATTTTTCAGTATTTCCTGCATAATCTATTGCATAAAATTTGACAGTTCCATTTATGTATCCATTTTCAACAACAACACTATCATAATAACATTCATAGCTTGTTTCATTGTAAAGATTACATTGAGCACTTTTCCTTTTCATTCCAGAAGAATAATCAATCTGTGAAAAATCTGCATATACCAAGTCATAATCAACTGCAAGATCAGTTCCATTAATATAAACAATAAAATCTATCTCTTCTTTTGAGGAGATTATTCCATCTTTAATATCTGATTTCTCAGTCATTACAACATCTATTATTTTAGGTCCCACATTATCAATTTTTATGTCTATTTTTTCTTCTGCAATATTTCCATAAGGATCTACCAATTTTATTTTAAAAGAAACATCTTTTCCTTCTATTCCATCATATTTTTTGATATTTTTTGAAATATTCCATGCACAATTAATAAAAGAGCCATTCTCTGTTAAAACGCACTTTGGTGTTATGAATGTTTGCATTGAGTCAAAATCAGGAATAATTCTTATGTCCGATAATCCTTTTATAGATTCATCGCTAAACAAAAGATTTACAATAACATTTTGATCAGAAGATGTAAATGTGTTTCTTATTCCATATCTGTTGGTCAAGTAAAAATCATGTATAATGGGGGCACTTGAATCATAAAATATTTCAGAAGAAAAATTTGAACATCCATTATTCCCAACAACATCACTTGCACATACTGATATATCAAAAGAAGATGTTTCTGATACCTTACTTATTGGCACATCATAAAAATAACATATAAAAGAATCATTTGAATTACTTTTTCTTGTACATTTTGCATTTATCAGCAAAGCATCATTAATCTGTGAGAAATCTGCATTAACAACAGGAACATTACTTATTCCTGAAAAACTTTCATCTTTAACTTCAACAGTAAAAGTTGCAGTTCTTTGTCCTTGTGAATTTTTTGAATAAGAATCAGAATTAAAATTTGAAATAGTTGGAGCAGTTGAGTCCACATTGTATGTGATTTCTTTAAAGTTCATATTATCCAATTTATCATAAACTTCAATTCTTATAGTTTTAGATGTAGAAAGTTCAAACTCAAAAGTATCAGTGAAATTTTTAGTTCCATTAAGTTCAACAAGATTCATGTTAGGAATATTAGATTTAATCATTTTAAGCCCTGATCCACTATCTTCAATACTGTATGATATTTCAATAATACTGTTTCCTTTTTGCATTAAATCTGTATTGTTTACATAAAAATCGGTAAAAACAGGAGCAATATTATCCGTAAAAAAATTAAGATTTCCTGTACCAATTCCATATCCTATTACGCTAAATGCATAATTTGAAATAAAAGATGAAGAAGTTTTTATGTCAGGATTATATACGAATTCAACTATAAGATAATCACTATTATTATAAATATTACTTGCAGGCACAAATGAAGATGTCTGAAACAATTTCATTCTAAAATCAGAAATAGTATTATAGCAATCAGCACTCATGTTTTGAAAATAAAATCTTGCCTTTAAGGGTTTTTGTGACAAATCAGAGTCTATAAAAATAGAATCGCTTGTGTTAAACTGTCCCATATAATTGCTTCCAGAATATATTTGAACAAAATCAGGTTGATTCTTACATACAGCAAACGAATAAGGCATAAAATTAAAAGCAAAAAAACAAAATACAATTATAATAAAATTCCGTATATTCATATTAGAATGATTGTAAAAAAGTTTTTTAAATATTAGGTTTTACTTTTTAGTCATAAAAAATATTAAGAATAATTTTAAAGCTTTTTAACCTGAGCCTTTTCAGATATTATTGCAGAATTTCCAGTCTTATCTATAAGTTTGATTGTTATTTTTTTTTCTCCACGCAAGACATCATCAATAGTTTTTATTACATTTTTGATTTTCTTTTTAGCATCATTATCTTCTTCGCTTTCCTTTAATATTTCAGCACTTTTTTTAAATCTTAATAATAGTCCTTCAACATTTGATATAAATCCATCAGAACTTTCAGCAGAATCCAATTCCATTCTTATATTTGGGATTTTAACAAGGCATTCACCAGATTTTATAATTCTTATATTCAAATCATCTATAGATTCTATATCTATCTTATATTCAGCCGGATCTCTTTCATCTAAAAATTCAAGATCAGAGCTTTTATATCCGCATGCATTACACTTTATAGAGTAAATCATAATAGGTCCTGCAAATGGATCATCTATCTCATATGTAGATAGAGTAGCCTTTTCAGCCATGCATATAGGGCATGTCTGATTTTCTATTACGATCAGATCTTTCTGTTCAAAATTATCCATTTAATTTTATAAAAACATCTCTATTTAAAAAACTATTGAGAGTTAATAATAGAGGGTTGTAAAAAACCTATAAAACAAAAATCGCAAAATTTGAGTTATCCACACCATAAGTGATTGGGGTATTTATCACACAATTTTTTTTTACTGCGATTTTTGATCATTCCTTTTAATAATCAACTGATCTATGGTGGAATATTAAAAGAAATAAATTTGGAATTGAACTTGTTCAATTAGGGCTTATAAGGTTTTTTTGATAACACTCTTCTAAGAATTTTTTTTTTAAAAATTCTTATTAAAATTTTATCTTAGGTTGTTGATAAGATAATTAATATACAATATAAATATACCAAGCATAAAAAACATAAGTGTAAATATGTAAGATGCAAAAAGTTTGAAATAGTCAACAGAAAAATATTTTTTCATAAAATTAACTGAAAAAAAAATATAATACAAAACCAAAAAGACAACCAAATAAGAACTCAAAGAATATAAAATATTATTTAACGTATAACCTGTTAATAATTTTATAATGTCAAGTGTTAGTATTAAAGGTAGTGTAATTGCAATAAAAATGTTTAAAGAGTTAAGAAAAGTCCTATTTGTTTTTTCAAATGCGTTTATTATTACATAAAATACAGAAAAAAACAAACCAATAATTAATGGCAATCCCAATAATATGGAAAATATTACAAATAAAGAAGAATAATCTGAATAATTGGGAATTTTATTTATTAAGACAGCAACTATTGCTATAAATGTAATCATAATGAAGTTAAATTTTAAAATGTTAGGTTGTTTTTTGCTAATTAGCCATTGATTATTTAATATTTTAAAGTTCATAATAGGAACATAACAAATAATTTTATAAATTTATTTGAATTAAAAATAATAGTGAAAAAAGCTCAGATAAATTTTGCAGAAACATTTGCTATAATAATAATAGTATACATAGTAATAGTTGTTGGTATGGTATGGTACAATCAGCACAATTCTAAGAAAGTAGAAGAGATGCAGTTTAATGATAAGATGCAAAGATCATTTGAAAAGTATTATTTTATAGTTAATCTTAATCTTTTACACAAAACAGAACATACCGATATTGACGAGGAATTTGATCTTACAGCTTTACAAGTATTTGAAAAATCATATATGAATGATCCGCAAAGTAAAGATTTTATTCGTTCTCAACTTGGCGACTCTTTGGTTTCTGTTGATATCTTAAATTTTGATTTAACTTTAAATCAAACCATAATAGTTTACAATAATACTCCATCAAAGATAAGAAATATAGAAACCTTTAGAACGCTTATCCCAGTATATAACCCTATAACAAGAAAAAACCATATAGGCAAACTGACATTAAGATCATATACATAAAAAACAAAAAGGGCAAAATTTTATTAATATTTAAGTATGTAATATAATATGAAAGATAAAATTTTTGATACAGTTCAATATTTCTTATCAGTTTGTATGCTTATTATGGTACTTATTAGTCTTATACCATTCACGCTTAAGGAATTTTATGCATATCTTTTGTTTTTTGCATTTTTGCAATTGTCAATATCAATACTAAGAAAAAACATAATACCTTTATTTATAGAGAGTATAATTTTTATACTAATAGTAATAATAGTAATTCCAATACTAATTTTAAGTTTTCAGTACATAGCAATTACTCTTTCAATGTTAGTATATGTGTTTAAAATAATTCTTATACCGCTCATATTTTTAGATATTATAACATACAAATCATTAACATATAAGAGTATAAGAATAATAAGATACAAAAATTCAAGTTCTCATGCTGATTTTAAGAAATCATCAACAAAGTCCAACAACAATAAAAAGAATAATGTTGTTGATATTGATTTTCACGAAAAAAATAACTAACAAAATATTGAGAATTTTAAAAAAACTTTATTTTTTACAACACTTATCTCTATTTGCTTTTAAACAACATCTTAACGCTCTTTTCAGCTACATTAAATATTGCTTTAACATATCCATTAACATTATTTTCTTTTATAAGTTTTTCACAGACTGGAACATATTTTTTAACAGAATTCTCATAATCAGTAAGCATTATAGAATCAGCATTACAGAAAGGACATTTTGCATTAAGTGGGACTCTTCGTATTATATTATTGCAATTTGCACATCTAAAACTTTGCTTTGAAAAATTTAAAAGGTTGTTTTTAATATCTCTAAGGAGATGTTTTTGCATTATCATTGTTGCAACTTCTGTTTCATCAACAGCCCTTATTTTATTTGAAAGTATCATTTCAGCATCAATTTTTTCATTCATACTTTCAAGGCTTTTATATGCAGAAAAATTATTATATTCATTAAAATTGAATGTAGAATGTGTGAAAAAATGTCCATTAAACCGTTCTTTATCATCTTTTAGCAAAAGTTTTTCCTTAAGAAATGATAATTTTATAATATTATGATCATAGTTTTTTGATAATTTTGCATAATCATAAAAAGCCTTTGGAAAAAAACTGTTAATATCAAGAGAAAAAACTTCATTATCTACTTGTTCAAGATCAATATTAGATGTAAGTGTTAAAACAGTATCCATTGTTCTAGCTCCTCTTTTATCTGTAAGAAAATCTTGTGAGAAATTGATGAAAAGATCAAGAAGAAGAATTATTCCTGTTTCATCACCGTCTAGGTTTCTTCTTTGAGAAGCATGCCATAAAGGATGTGCTAGGCATGTTTGAGTCTTTGAATATCCAATGATTCTTCCAGTTGTTCCTGAACTTATGTGAGGTGCAATTCCTACAATCAATGTTCCAATAGTATCTTCTTTAGTTTTAAAATTATAAAAAGCTTTTAGTTCGTAAAGTTTTTCAAGCAACTCATCTATAAAACAAGCAGTCCTAATTACAAAATCAGAGGCACTATTTTCTTGATCCTCAACACAATCAGGAAGAATGATATCCTGAGGAAATATTTCAATTATCTGATTATCATTTTCAAGTTTTTTGCCTAAATAATCACATTCATATCCTAACTTTACAAGTTTTTCTATGCTTGTTCCAATTTCACATGGTTTAAAGTGCGTTATTCCCATTTGAGTCATGTCATATCTTATGGTTGCATCTTTATTTAAGAATAGATTATACTTGTTTCTTAAAACACCTTTAATTAATTCTTCAGTATGTTTATTTTTGTTAAAGATGTTCTTTATTAGTTTTACATTATCTATACTTAATTCATCTAATTCATTTTTACAAAAACTTATATCTTGAGAAATTTTTTTATATTGCTGATATTTTATTATGTTTTCAATTTCAGCCTTATATCTTAGATTAGGGTATTTTAATAGAATTTGTCCAAAAATAACCTTAAGTATTTCAAGATTTTTTTCATCAACAACGATTCTTTTAGCATTTAAATTGATAAGAGATGTTTTATCAATATCTATATTAACATCATTGCAAATTTTTTCTATAATATTCTTAAGATGCAATTCATCTATCATTTTTTCATCATTAAACCCAAAAAAAACAGGAATACACTTATTTTTGCATTTTTTACATTTTCTAAAAATAGTTTCTTTATTGCAATGTTTGCAATAATAAATTTTAAAATAATCCTCAACAGATCCTTTATCAAAAAGATCCTTAAGATTTTGCGAATTATTGTTAAATCCACTAGGAAACAATGAGTGAACTTTTTTATCTTGATTAACCTGACTTCTCATTCTTGCCTTTTCAGGTCTTCCCATTCTTGCTCCTACATATGTTCCTGATTTATCTTTAAGTTTTATGAAAGACTTTTTAGATATCAATTCATTTAGAATATATCCAGAATTATCATTTGATTTAAGGAATGAATTTAATAATTCAACATGTTTATATATCATTTCAAAGCAAAAATTATCGCAAAAAGGGTTTATTCCAAGATTCACTAAAAGTATATCAAAATTGTTACAAGTAAGTATTATATTATCCTTATTTTGTTTATGTTCAAGCCCTATAATTTCAAGAAATCTCTTAAACTTTCTAGAAGAATTATTTATTTTTTTGCTTGCAATATCAACATTTTTAACAAAAAAATCAGTAAAAAAAACAAAATCCTCAATTGAAAGTTCATTTATGTAAAGCAAATAATGTGGATGTAATGGAACATCAAATTTTATTGAGATATCAATTGCTTCTTTAAGTGATGGAATATTATTAATAGGGTCCTTAAGTAATTTTTCTGTTAATGTATCTTTTGTTTTCAATAATTTATTATAATCCATTTTCTTTTATCATTCCAATAACATAATTCGAGAATTCTAAACACAATGTGTAAGTTTTAAAGTTTGTATCCAAGGATTTAATTGTCAATTTAAAATAAGTTTCATTTTCATCAAATTCAAAAAACATAAAATCAGAATAGGCTTCAAGAGATTTCTCAATAGTTTTAAAATCATAAATATTTTTATTAAATTTAAGCATAAACGACTCATCACCAGTTTTTTCAAAGTTCATATAAATACTTTGACAATACTATTTATATATTTTTATTTTTTATTAAAATAAAATTGATGATTTTAATTAAATAAAAAAACTCTTATAAGCCCGAATTGAACAAGTTTAATTCTAAATATAGGGGTTTTTCGTAACCCTCTAATATCATTACATCAAACAAACTTCATTAATCCTGCTTTTTTACCAGACAGTACAGAAGAATTGTTGCAATCATCTGTTTTTTTTTCAGAATTTGAATTATACGTACTCAAATTTTCCTTCAAAGTTTTAGATTTAGCATCATCTATTAATTTTTCTTCTTTTTTCCTGCTTATCCTAGTTATTTTTCCATAAGGGTTTATTTTTTGTGCTATTAATGATTCATCTTGTTTTTTACCTTCTATCATAAGTGGCATATTTTCTTTTATATCAAAATTAATTTCATTAAATACAGAAGGGAATATAACAACATTTGCATAACCATGTCTATCTTCAACATCAAGAAAACCCATATTTTCTCCATTTTTTGTCATAATTTTTTTAAAATTTTTAACTATTACAAATATATTAAATTCTCTATCATCATGTATCCTATCAATTCTATCAAATCCGGAATGAGATGATGCCTTATATTGGTCTAAAAGATGTCCTGATACAGGAAGACCAAGTATATCTGTTTCATATTTAAGTATTTCTGATAGTGATGGCCCATCATCTAAATCATCTTTGACATTATCATTGACATTTTTTTTAACATTTGAAAAAAAGGAATCAAGGCTTTTTTGTTTAATACTATCTTCTTCTTTTTTTATATCTTCAAATGTTTTTAATAATTTATTTCTATTTTGATTAAATTTAAGATTATCAAAAGCACCACACATTATAAGATGCTTGCAAACTCTTTTGTTTACTTTTCCTAAATCAACTTTATTTATAAAATCCTGATAACTTTCATAAGGTCTATTCTCAATAATAGTTTCAACAGCACTATCTCCAACATTTTTTACACCTTCAAGTCCAAATATAATATCTCCTATTTCACTTTTTGAAGAATTTTTTGAAAAAGAAAAAAACTTTTCAGATTTGTTTATATGAGGAGGTGTTATGTTAATACCATCATCTCTAGCTTTTTGAAGGTAAAATGCCATTTTTTCTGGATCATTTATTGTAGATGATATCAAAGCAGTATAAAATTCTAATGGGAAATAATATTTTAGATATGCGGTTCTATAAGATATAAGTGCATAGGCAGCTGCATGTGACTTATTAAACGAATAAGATGCAAACTTTACTATATCATCCCATAATCTATCAATTACACTTTTTTCCATATGAGCAACATTCATGCATCCATCTTTAAATTGTCCTTCCATTTTCTGCATAAGATCCAGCTTTTTTTTACCTATTGCTTTTCTTAGTACATCAGCTTCTCCCATCGTAAATCCAGCAAGTTTTTGTGCAAGTTGCATAACCTGTTCTTGATAAACCATTATTCCATATGTAGGTTCTAATATTTCTTGTGCAGTTTCATGAGGATAAGATACTTTCTCCTTTCCAAATTTTCTGTTTGCATAAACTTCAAGATATTGCATTGGTCCTGGCCTGTAAAGTGCAACTATTGCGATTATATCATCAAAACAATTAGGTTTTACAAGTTTTAGTGTTTTTTGCATTCCAGCACTTTCAAGTTGAAACACACCACAGCTATTGCCTATCTCAAGCATTTTATAAACACAAGAATCATCAAGAGGAATATTCTCCATCCATCCTGAATCTTTTCCTATAAATTCTAAAGTTTTTTGTATTATGTTCAATGTTTCAAGTCCTAAAAAGTCAAATTTAACAAGTCCTCTTTCTTCTACTTCATTTTTATCCATCTGTGTTACTATATTATCATCTTTTTTAAATACTGGAACATAATCTGTTATGTTAAGTGGCCCCCAAACAACTCCACATGCATGTATTCCAGGTTGTCTTACAGTTCCTTCAAGTCTTTGTGCTATTTCAAATAACTTTGGGAATTTTTCTTTATATTGTAAAAGTTCAACATTTATGTGTTTTCCATTTTCATCTTTAATATCCAAAGAATCCTGAATACTTTTCTCATTTACATACTTAGTCATATCATTTGCAATATCAAACGAAATATCTAAAACTCTTGCAACATCTTTTAGTACAGCTTTAGCCATCATCGTTCCATATGTTCCTATAAGGGCAACCTTATCTCTTCCATACTTATCTTTTACATATTCTAAAACCTTATCCCTATCTCCAAAATCAACATCAAAATCAGGTAATGAAATTCTCTCAGGATTAAGAAATCTTTCAAACAAAAGATTCAATGATAATGGCTCAAGTTGAGTTATACCCATAAGATATGCAACAATTGATCCAGCACCACTTCCTCTTCCAGGTCCAACTTGACAAAATTTTTTAGCAGCTCTTATAAAATCAGCAACAATTAAAAAATAGGCACTAAACCCCATTTTTTGTATAACAGATAATTCATATTCAAGCCTTTCTTTTGCCTGTTTCTCATTCTCAGCACCGCCATATTTTTCATTAAAACCAATATAACACAAATACTTTATCTCATCATCATAGCTTCTTTTACTCTCAACATTAAACTCAGGAAAATATGTATTTCCAAGATCAAGTTCCACATTACATCTATCAGCTATAAGTTGAGTATTAGTTATAAATTCAGGATTATTTGGAAAAAGATCATGCATTTCCTGTTCTGATTTTACATAAAATCCATTTCCTTCAAATTGGAAATGATCTGGATCTTTTATTTTTCCTTTAGTTTGTATGCATAAAAGTATTTCATGAGCGTATTGGTCATCAGAATTAAGGTAATGTGCATCATTTGCAACAATTATTTTAATTCCTGTTTCTTTTGCAATTTTTAGCATGCCTTCATTTGCAATTATTTCTTCTTTTATTCCATGATTATGAAGTTCTAAAAAAAAATTATCTTTTCCAAATATATCAACATATTCAAGAGCTATATTTTTCGCCTTTTCATATTTTCCATTGATTATATTTACTTGTATATCTCCAGCAATACAAGCAGAAGTTGCAATAATACCTGATGAATATTGTCTAAGTATATTTTTATCTACACGTGGTCTATAATAAAAACCATCTGTATTTGCAATTGAAACAATTTTTATAAGATTATTAAGCCCATTTTCATTCTCAGCCAAAAGCACAAGGTGGTATCTTTGAGAATCTTTATTTTTTATATTTTCGCAAAGATAGACCTCAGCACCAAATATAAGCTTTATGCCTTCTTTTTTTGCCAGTTTGTATTTTTGCACCATAGCATGCATATTCCCATGTTCAGTTATTGCAACGCTATTCTGCCCTAATTCTTTGATTTTTTTAAAAAGTTCTGCTATCTTTATTGCACCATCAAGAAAGCTGTATTCAGTATGCAAATGAAGGTGAGTAAATCCCATACTAAAGAATTACATCACTCCTTTTTAAAATTATTTTTTTTAACTCCTTTTTAAGAACTATAGTTGTTTTTTCAAGTATCAATTAGAGCATCTCTTATTCTTGTTTTTAAAATAATGTTTGTCAAGTTCTAAAAACAATTTTTGAGGTTTTTCATCATTTTTAAGGAATCTTATAGCAATATCTTTTAATTCTTTAAGTATCTTATCATCAGCATTGAGCAGATCAAATTCAACAACATTATAATTTTCAACTCGTTTCGATTTAAGATATTCGCTTAAGTTATCATAATAAAAATCACAATTTTCAATCCTTTGCACATAAATGGTTTTTGTATTAAATCCCATAAAATCAGAATCAATATCAATATTGTTTATTCTTGCCCAAACGATAGGTATTCCCACAAAGACACATCTTTCAGGTTTTAATATATTAAGATTTATTGCTTTTATCACAAGAGGAATAGATGTGGTTTTTGCAAAAACTGCATATTTTTCATTTTCTATAGTTTTTGCAAATTGCTTTATTCTTTCAAGTTCTTTTAAAAATAAATCATAAGGACAATCCATCTTTACACAATCAAAGCTCTTATATACTACTATTTTGTCAAAATCAGAATTTGTACTTTCGTAAATATTTTCATTCCATATAGGATTAATTTTTTCATTTCCTGTAAAAAGTATCAGCTTCATTACTTCTATATGTTTTTATTATGTTATAAATCTTTTTATGCAACTTGTTATTATGCAAAAAACAACAAAGAATTTATAAAAACTTAAGTACAGAAAAAAGTATGGTTGACATAGAGGATTTTTCTAAATTTAAATATATTGATTATGGAAAAGTCTTTTTGGTTTTATATTTTAAGGGTTTTTCCTGGAAAAAGGAATTACAAAACGAATTTAATATATCAAGTTCAATAGTTGATAAGGCATTGCTAATACTTGAAAATAATGGGTATATAATAAGCAAAGATTTTTGGAGTCTTGACCTTGATACTCAAGAAGCAATAAAATGTCTTAATGCGGGTTATTCTTATCTGCTTAAAACACATCCTAAAATATATACACTTTCATTAGAGGGAAAAGAAGAAGCAGAACTTACAATACTTTCAGAACTTAAAGAAAAAGCAAAAAAACATTCATCATTAAGGGCAACAATAGATTTTATAATAGATAAGACAAATGCGTACAATAAAATTAAAAATAAATTTACACATATAGAAAATAACAGTTTTTATAGAAAAAGGATAGATCATTCAACAGGTATAGAATATGAGACCCCAACACAAAAATACCTTTTAGTTAAAAAAGAGCTTGAAAGTGAGATACCTAAATTAAAACTGATTGAATCGCAATGTACCATTAATAAAAATATTGCAATAAATAATAACAACATTTCATCTATTTCTCATATCGAAATTAAAAAAAAGCATAATAAAATAAATCAAAACATATACAATGGTAAGATAATTAACACAATAGATCTTATAGGTCTTGAGGCAAAAAACAATGCAAATGATATAGAAAAGGAGCCTCTTATAGTAGGAAAACCTGAATTAGAAGTTGAAAGATCAAAATATCAGGTTTTTGAGTATTTAAAAAAAGAGCTTCTTATAAAAGATTTTATCAATAGGCAAGAGCAAGACGAGGAACAAGAAAAATGTTTTGCAATAATAGATAAAATAAAACAAAAAGGTTGGATGGATGTTTTTCAGGTTCAAAGACTATGTGGAAATAATAAAACATACAACATGTTTTTAAGTATAGCAAAAAACAATGATATCTATGATAATGGAGAAGATTTTGTTTACAAAAAGCAAAACATATAAAATAAAATAATACAAAACATATTAGAGGTTAAAATAAAATGACAGATGCTTTTGATGGTAAGGAGTTGATAAAAAAATTTTACAAATTTTTTGAAAACTATAAGAAACAGGAAATAAAAAACATAATAAGTATAGGTCAATCATATTTGCCAATCAGCTTTCAGGAAATTTCAGAATACGATTTTGAACTTTGTGAAGAAATACTTGCAAATCCACAAGAAATAATTACAATAATGGAAGAAACATTAAAGCAATTTGCAGAAATAGATGAACCAGAAAAAAACATCAAAATAAGATTTACATCGTTACCAGATAATGAAAAATTATTAATAAGGGACATAAGAAGTGAACATTTAGGCAAATTAGTCTTAATTGAAGGTTTAGTCAGAAGAAAAACAGATGTAAGGCCAAGATTAAAATATCTTGAGTATTTGTGTACAAATCCAAGTTGCAATTTTAGTGAAGATAAAATAAGAGTGCCACAGTTTGAGGATAAAGCAAGAATATTAAAAAATTGTCCTAAGTGTAGAAGTTCTGTTGAAGTATTAAATAAAATACTTCTTGACTCACAAAGTTTAATATTAGAAGAGATTCCAGAGCATTTACAAAATTCTGGTGAACAGCCCAAAAGGATAAATGTTTTATTACAGGAAGACTTAGTATCCCCATTTAAAGATTCAAAAACAAATCCTGGAACAAGAGTTTTTGTAATAGGTCTTGTAAAAGAGGTTCCTCTTACAACAAAAACAGGTGCTGATAGCGTTAATTATGATCTCATAATTGAGGCCAACCATATAGATCTAACAGATGAGGATTATTCAGAAATCATAATAAGCAAAGAGGAAGAGGAAGAAATCAAACAATTATCACAAAAAGAAGATGTTTATGATATACTTGTAAAAAATACTGCACCAGCAATATATGGCCATCAAAAAATCAAAGAAGCAATGTTATTGCAGTTATTTGGTGGAAATAATCTCTCACTAGGTTCTGGTATAAAAAAAAGAGGAGATATACATATTCTTCTTTTAGGAGATCCAGGAGCAGCAAAATCACAATTACTAAAATCATCTGTAAAAATAGCTCCCAAATCAATGTTTGTTAGTGGTAAATCGGCAACAGCTGCAGGTCTTTGCGTATCTCCTAAAAGTCTTGTCATAACAGAAAATTCACAGATGTATAAGATAAAAGATTTAGTTGAGAGCAGGTTTAATGGTGATGAAAAGCTTTACAGTAAAGGAATATGGAAAAAAGAGGGCATAGACGATATTAAAATTCAAAGTATGGATGAAAATTTACACATGCATTCTAAAAACCCTTATGCAATATGGAAACTAGAATCTCCACAAAAAATATACAGGGTAACACTTAAATCAGGAAAAGAAATAGAATTAACAGAAAACACTGCACTTTATTGCATGCATGATGGTTTATGTGAATGGGTTAAATCAAAAGACATAAAACAAAATATGTATATTGCAACACCCAAAAAACTTTTAAGTATAAACAAGAATCATGACATATTAAGCCTTATAAATTACAATCCAACAATAAAAGAATTTAAAAGTGAATTAAAGCATATAATTAAACAGCTTAAAATTAAATATGGCAGTAGTTCAACAGAAATAATGCAAAAATTTTGTATAGATGAAAAAAATATATGTATATATTCTAACAATGATACACAAATATCAGAAACAAAGGATGATTTAATAAAGCTATCATCTCTATTAGATAATTACAGTTTTAAGAATGATTATTTTTCTTTAAGTTTAGATGATGGATACAAACAAATTATTCCATCAGTTTTAAATAAAGATATTTTATATCTTACAGGTTTAGTTGCTGGCATAGGAAGAATAAAAACAACAGAAAATGAGATTTCTATAATCATGCCCAAAATAAAAAAATCAATAGTTAATGATTTTAAGAAAATAGTTTATAAAAATTTTAAGTTAAAATGTGAAGATTTTTTAGATTCAAACCTTCAATTAATTAAAGTAGATTCCAAGATTTTAGGACAAATACTTTTTTCTTTTGGAATTTGTACAGATTTAGAATCCAAAGAAAATTTTTGTGATTTAAGTAATCAACTTTTAGGTTTAGACAATAATTTATTATCAAATTATATTGCAGGCATTTATGATTCAACAGGTTATATCAATGTTTTAAAAAATTCAGAAAAATTAAATATTGCATTAGAAATATCAGTAAAATCCAAAACTTTTGCCAAAAAGATACAGCTTGCTCTTTTAAGGTTTGAAATTTTTTCAATAATTAAAGAAGAAACAGACACAATCAATTCAGCAAAAGAAGAAAAATACATAATAAGTATTAGTGATACTGACAATATCAAAAGATTTTTAGAAAATATAGAGCTAAAAAACACTAATTTAAGAAATGATGTAGAAAAAATATCACAATTAGCTATTAAAAACAACGATTATGATGTATTATCAGGTTTAGCTTTAAGACTTAAAGAAATAATGATAAGAAACAATATTTTGGTAAGTGATATAGATTTTTATGAAAATATGACAAGAAAAGACATCCTTGATATAATAAAAAAAGCAGATCATTTAGAATCAGAAGATATCAATCAAATATTAACAATAATTAATAGCGATATGTTTTTTGAACCCATTAAATCCATTGAACATATAGACTCTAAGGACGAATATGTTTACGATTTAACAGTTGAAAAATCACACAATTTCATAGTTGATGGAATTTTGGTACATAATACTGCAACAGTTTTAAGAGATGAATTAACAAAAGGATGGGCTCTTGAAGCAGGTGCTATGGTTTTAGCTTCAGGCGGACTTTGTGCTATAGATGAAATGGATAAAATGAGTGATGAAGATACATCAGCAATGCACGAAGCACTAGAACAGCAAACAATATCGATTGCAAAAGCAAACATAAGAGCAACTCTAAGATGTAATACAACAGTTTTAGGAGCTGCAAATCCAAAATATGGTCGTTTTGACCCTTACACAAACATAATGAAACAGATAGATTTTCCTCCTGCATTAGTTTCAAGATTTGATCTTATATTTATAGTAAGAGACATTCCAGACAAAAAAAAGGATCGATTGATTGCTGGACATATTTTAGAAATTCATCAAGATGTAAGCAGGGCAAAAACAGAAATAAGTGAAGATTTTTTAAAAAAATACATTGCATATGCTAAAAAAAATATACATCCTGAATTAACAGACCAAGCAATAGAAAAGTTAAGAGATTTCTATATTGCCATAAGAAATGCTTCAGGAGAAGAAGAAGAGGCAGGAATGAAAGCAGTTCCAATAACTGCAAGACAATTAGAAGCAATAGTAAGACTTGCAGAGGCCTATGCTAAAATTAAACTTGACAACAAAGTAAAACTTGAATATGCTCAACGTGCAATAGATCTTATGATGTATTGTCTTGAAAAAATAGGTCTTGATCCTAAGACAGGAAATCTTGACATAGATACAATAACATCAGGTATAAGTCAAAGCAGTAGAAACGAGTACAAGATCATTCAAAACATAATAAATGATCTTGAGGTAGATAATGCTGACATATCATATGAAAAAATATTATTAATGGCAGTTAAAAATTCCATATCAGAAACAGATGTTAAAACAATATTAGACAAATTGATAAAAGAAGGAAGTATTTTTGAGCCAAGAAAAGGTGTTTACAAAAAATTATCATAATAAAATCAAAAACATTTCTATACTAGAGAAATTTCACTAAAAACAAAACTTTATAAATCATTAAAAATTAACAAATCTTAGAAGGACTTGTGGTCTAGTGGCTATGATGTTGCCCTTACAAGGCGAAGTTCGCCGGTTCGATTCCGGCCAGGTCCATCAAACTAAAAAGTCTATTAACATAGGCTTTTATTCTTTGTATTTTAACATACAACGATTTTATTCTAAAAAACAATTTAAATAGGTATAAATATTATTCAATTTAAAAAGCATAAAACAGTATATGTAGAACTCAGGCCTCAGAAACAAAAATTTTATAAATAAATTCCTGTTAAGAGATAATAAGAGTGCAGTGGTGGTCTAACGGCTATGACACTAGCTTGCCAAGCTGGTTATCCGGGTTCGAGTCCCGGCCATTGCATTTTTATGATTTGGGGAATTAGCTCAGCCTGGTTAGAGCGCAGGTCTTATAAGTCAACGATTCAGTTGTACTTCTTTGATGACCACGCTTCTTGGCTAAGATAGCCTGAGGTCCCGGGTTCGAATCCCGGATTCCCCACTACTATTTTCTAACAATTATTGTTGCTTATTTTTGAGTTTGTTTTTTTATTAGTGATAACATTTATAAAGTGTTTTTTATTTCTAATTAATATGAAAATTCCAAAGGAAATCAAGAGATATTGTCCTCATTGTAAAAAACACACCATACAAAAAGTTAAGAATGAGAAGAATAGAGGAAGAAACAAGACACATCCAATGACACAGTTTTCACAAGTCAGGATGAAGTTAAGGGGCCTTACTACAGGAATGGGTAACATAGGAAAGGTTAGCAGAGGTGCTTTAAATTCATGGAAAAGATACAATAAAAAGCACACAAAACGAACTGATTTAAGATATACATGTCAGGAATGCAAAAAGACAAATGTTTCTGCAGACAAGAATTTAAGAACAAAAAAACTGCTTATAGAGTAATTTTTCTATAAAACCGTCTTTTTTAAATTTATTAATTTTAAAATGAGCAGATTAGCTATAATAAAAAAAGAAAAATGCAAGCCAAGTGTTTGTGGCTGGTCATGCAAAAGGGTTTGTCCTATTAATATGAAGGGAGGTGATTGTATTTTTGAGGGTATAAATCAAAAAGCACAAATAGATGAAGTTCTATGTAGCGGTTGTGGAATATGTCCAAAACATTGTCCATTTAATGCAATAACAATAATCAATCTCCCTGAAATTCTTAATAAAAATCCAATACATCAATACGGTGAAAATGGATTCAGAATATTTGATTTGCCAATAATACAGGAAGGGAAGATAACAGGTATTATGGGAAGAAATGGTATAGGTAAATCAACAGTCATAAGTGCCTTGTCGCAAACAATAAGAGCTAATTTTGGGATATTAAATGGTTTAGAAGATAATAGTGATGAAGCATATTTCAAGAAATTAAACGAATTATTTAAAGGTTCAGTACTTCAGACATATTTCTCAAAACTTCAAAAAGGCGAAATCAAAGTATCATACAAACCTCAACAGATAGTAAACATTCCAAAAGTTTATTCAGGAAAGGTTATAGATCTTCTATCAAAAACAACCAAGAGTAAAGAAGATATTATTAGTACATGTAAGTTCCTGAACATAGACATGATATTAGAAAGAGACATAAAAGTATTATCAGGAGGTGAACTTCAAAGAGTTGCTATTGCTGGATGTATCCTAAAGGAAAACGCAAATTTTTATGTTTTAGATGAAATAACCAATTATCTTGACATATATCAAAGATTAAATGTTTCAAGACATATCAAAGAGAAAGTTTCAGATAAAACTGCACTAATAGTTGAGCACGATTTAATTATTTTAGATTTTCTTGTTGATTACATACACATAATGTATGGAGAGCCAGGAGCATATGGAACACTTACAGGAGTTAAAGGTGCAAAAATAGGAATTAACGATTATCTTAAGGGATTTTCAAAAGAAGAGAACGTAAGATTTAGAGATAAAGGCATTTCTTTTGAAAAAGAAAGTATTTTTGAATCAAAAAGAGTTGAAATACTTTCAAAATGGGATGATTCTTCATTAAAACTTGGAGAGTTTGAGTTAGAAATTAAAAGTGGTGAAATAAAAAAAGGTGAAATATTAGGGATAATAGGTCAGAATGCATTAGGAAAATCAACATTCATTAACAATATATCACAGAAAGGATTATCCGATAATAACATCCTAAAAATATCATACAAGCCACAGTTAATTCCAAGATCAGAAGAAACAGTTTTAAGCATTCTGTCAATGTATGGAAATTTTAGTGACAATTTTTATGAGGTTTACGTTTTAGATCCATTAAATATATCTTCATTATTAGAAAAAAACATTAACGATTTATCAGGAGGTGAACTTCAAAGATTTGCAATAGCTAAATGTCTTTTAGATGATTCAGACATTTATCTTTTAGATGAACCAACAGCATTTTTAGATGTTGAAGATCGGCTTAAAATATCTAAAATGATAAAAAATTTCGTGTCCTTAAAAGGTAAAAGTGCATTTATAATAGATCATGATCTAGTATTTATGGATTATCTTTCAGATAGGTTGATAGTTTTTTATGGAGAACCAGGCATAAAAGGTTTTAGCAGTCAGACTTTTGATATGAAAAGTGGTATGAATTTTTTCTTAAAAGACATAAACATAACATTTAGAAGAGATAGTGAAAATAAAAGACCAAGAGTTAATAAAGAAGGAAGTGTAAAAGATGCAGAGCAAAAAAGGATTGGTGAATACTATTATGTTTAATTAGTAGAATTTTTTTATTTATTCTTTATTTTCCTGTTTTTTGTTTTTAGGATTACTTTTCTTTGTTTTTTTAACAGAACTTATAGTAGTCTTATCTTTTGATTCCTGATTTTTATTTTTTACTTTTTTAGGAACTGTTTTTTCTTTAACAGGTTTAATCATTTCAAATTCCTTGTTAGGATTATTAAGTTTACTATTTTTTATTGCTTCTTCAATATCTCTTTTACTTATCTTATCAACTCCACTACCCTTTCCAGAATATCCAAGTATGTAATACATTGCACAAAAACCGATAATTCCTGTTATGATTAGTAGAAAACCAACAAGATATCCAAGGTAAACGTAAAACCCTTGCACAAACTTATAAGAGAGAATTATAAGAATAAGTCCCAAGACAATTCTTAATATCCTATTCCTTGTTCCAAGATTTTTATTATCCATACACACACACAAATTTTTAAAATTTATAAATATTATCTATTTCAAAACAAATAAAAAGAATTTTAAAAAATATTTAATTAAAACAGCATAAACAACATTACAAGCGGAACAAGTACAAGAAAATATATTCTTTTATTCCATGCAAGTACTTTCTTTCCATCAAGCACCCAGAAAGGTATCATGTTAAAAATACCCAAAAATGCATTAACAGATATTCCAATCCTACATGTTATAGCAAGAAGAGATCCAGCGATAGGTTGAAATATCAAAATAATAAGCAAAAAAAGGATTGCCAATGTAAGATTAACCAAAGGTCCAGCAACAGAAATTATTCCATTTTCTCTTATCGATAATCTTCCTGCAATAAGAACAGCACCAGGTGCTAAAAATCCAAATCCAGTTGTAAAAGCAAGAAAAAAAGAAACAGCAAGCATCATAAAATCCGCTCTAAATTCTGAGATATATCCAAAGTGTTGTGCAACAAGCTTATGTGCTATTTCATGAAAGGCAAATCCAAATCCTACAGATAATGTAAATACTATAATAAAATTAACTAATCCTAATAAAGCAAGAGAAGATCTGTTAAGACTCATAAATGTAATATTAATCATAATAAAAGCTATTAAAAGATGCCTTATTTCTATAGATGAAAAAGAAAATTTTCCAATCTTAAACATTCTAATTTTATTTTCTTCAAATGTTATATAATCAGCCATAAAAAGAACTATATATAATAATTTATAAGCTTAATTATGTAAAAGAGATTTTAGAATTCATTATTCTCAACAACACAATTAAAAGAAAAAGAAACACTATTTGGATCATTATTTGAATCAAATTTATGTTCCTTTAAAATTTTAACCATTCCACTTATGTGTCCAGCACCTACTACAGCCATTATATAACCATTTTGATGAATATTACTTAAATCTATCAACTTATTGCACATAAACTTGTTTCTATCAGCAATAAGTACTTTATACAAACATGGAGCCTCTTTTTTGATTATGTCTATCATCTTAACAACCGTTTCACTATCAGGAATTTTTCTAAAATCCATATTTGCAAGTTTTTTATATTCCTTGTTAAAACCACTAGTAAGTATTGAAAAACACATTCCAACCTTTTGTTTAAAAGAGATAAGAGACAACCTTTTTAGTGTTATTCTAATGTCCTGATCTATAAGTGCAACAGGAATTTTATTTTCTCTTGATATTTCATATGCTGACTTCATATCTATTCCTGGTTGAATATTCAAACTTTTTGCGATTTTTTCCTGTGTAAATCCAGCTAATTTTGCAAAAAGAAACCCAAACATACCTATATGTTTTATTGCTTGATATTCTTTATTTTTTGTTTTGCCAGAGTCTTCATTTTGATTGCTCATAAGTGCTCTAAATCTTTCAGTGTCAAGTTCAATTCCAACAACTTCTGGCTTATACTTTTCCATAGCCAATTTTATATTCTTAACAGATTCATCTGCAACATGTGAAGTGCCAACCAAAACGAATCGTTCATGTACAACAATCATAAATATACAACTTAAAACATGTTTATAAATATGGTGTAAAGTAGTTATTCAAAAAAGCAATGTTTCAATGAAAAACAAAGTTTTATAAACAAACAAAATTTCCCTATATGTATCAGTTAAGCCTTAGTAGCTCAGTAGGTAGAGCGTGCGGCTGTTAACCGCAAGGTCGTAGGTTCGAGTCCTGCCTAAGGCGTTTATTATTTTGATTTGACCCGTTAGTTCAGCCCGGTTAGAATGCTCGACTGATAATCGAGTGGTCCCGTGTTCAAATCACGGACGGGTCATAATTTCTAAGAATTGCAATCTACAAAATATTTCTGTTATTAATAATATTAAGCTATACTACACAAAGAATCTTATAACATATTTTAAATATAAGCTTTCATTTGTAAGAATATAACACCACCACAATAGTTTTACAATTTTTACACTTTAATTAACAAAAAGATTTATCAAAAGAACTAAACAAACAATTCTATGAGTTTACTTGGTTTAACAAACAAATTTAATTTTTTTAAGAACAAGGAGATGAATTATATTTACATTGCAATATTTATAATATCTTTTGGTGAATCACTAATAAGTGTTTTTATTCCAATATATTTTATGCAAATAGGTTTACAGATCTATGAGGTTTTCTTATATTATTTTTTAGTTTCACTTTATTTTGTAATTTTTGCTTATTTTGGTGCAAAATTAACTTCTAAAATTGGAGACAAACATTCAATTATAATATCTACAGTATGTTTATTATTCTATAATTTAGGATTAATTTTTGTAGAAAAATATATGTTTCTTATACTACTGCTTCCAATTTTACTTGCATTTAAAATGATGCTATTTAATTATGGATATCATTTAAATTTTTTAAATCATTCAGATAAAAAGCATGTAGGCAAAGAATTGGCATTTATTGGGGTTATTGTTTTAATAGCAGTAACATTTGCACCATACATAGGTAGTATACTTGCAGACTTCAATTTCATTCTTCTATTTTCAGTAAGTTCTATATTCATATTTATTGGAATAATTCCTTTATTTTTATCAAAAGATAAATTTGAAGATTTAACTTTTTCATTTCATTCTCTTTTTTCAAATATAACATCCAAAAAGAACATTAAAAATCTTATAAGCTTTTCAGGATATGCGATAGATTCTACAATAGGAAGTGTTGTATGGCCGATATTTATAATTATGATAATTGGTACAATTAAAAAAACAGGATTATTAATAACTGTTTCAATGTTAATATCATTATTTGTTTTTGCTATTTTAGGAAAACTGATAGATAATACAAGCAAAATTAAAATATTAAAACTTGGAACTTTTTTATATTTTTTTGCATGGATTGCACGTATATTTGCAAATAGTGCATCTAAAATATTGTTTGTTGATTCCTACAAAAATGTAAGTGAGAAAATCCTTCATTTGTCATGGGGAGCACATAGCTACGATTTAGCACAAAGGACCAAATATTTTGAATTTATTGTAGGCAGAGAAATAGCATTTAATATTGCAAGGGTCATAATATATCCCATATTAATGCTTATTTTTTGGGTAAATTTTCATCCATTTACATTAACATTCATACTTGCAAGTATTGCAAGTATTGGATATGCTTTTATAGAAAAATAAATTTATACTTTCTATGCATAAAGATTTAATAGCAAAAAAAATCATTGATCACAATAAAATACATAATCTTGAATTTGATAAAATAAATCATAAATATTATGTCAACAAAGAAGAATGCATTTCAGTTACAACAAAAATACAAAAATATTTTCCATTCAAAAAAGAAAAAATTTCAAAGATAGTTGCAGAAAAAACAATGAGCACACAGTATGAAATAGAAGATGAGTGGAATTTATTGGCAAAAATAGGTTCATTAACACATGAATTAATAGATGATTATATAAAAGGTAAATGTACAGATAAAACTAATAATTTTATACAAGGTGCATTATTATTCTTAAGGGATAATCCTGATTTTGAAGTAATTGCATCAGAAATACAAATTTTTTCACATAAATACAAAACAGCAGGAACAATAGATTTAATTGTAAAAGATATTAAAACAAAAAAAATTTATACGATTGATTGGAAAACATCGCAAAAGCCAATATCTAAAACAGAATATTGGGAGATGGGGAAAACACCTTTTGATACTATTCCAAACAACAAATTTTACAAATATTCTTTACAGTTATGGATCTATAATTTGATATTAAAAGATGAATATGGTATAGATGTTTGGGATTCTTACATTATCCATATAAACAATAATATTAAAGCTTCATATGATAAAATATGTCCATGTAGCATGATTTTTGAAGCAGAAGAACTGTTAAATATAAATAATGGTACTAACAATTTAAATTGATATTTTATAGAGGGTTAGAAAAAACCTATAAAACAAAAATCGCAAAATTTGAGTTATCCCCACCATAAATAATGGGATATTTATCACTCAAATTTTTTTACTGCGATTTTTTATCAGAACTTGTTCAATTAGGGCTTATAATGTTTTTTTGATAACACTCTTCTGAGAATTTTTTGGGTTTTTTAAAAATTCTTTATATTTTTAAAGAATTTTTAAGATATCTAAAAAACATGTATTTCCAAAGATTACTTCCACAAACACATTCCAATGAATTGAAATAAACACAGTTTTTGCATTTTTTCATAATTGGTGGTTTTTCATTAAAACAAATTTTATTAAGATTCTTTGATAAATCAAGTGTTAAATCAATAAAAATATTAGTTTTGGTGAACAATGAGTAGTTCATCATAAGATTGTTATCAAAAACTATTAAATTTTTTTCATTTTTAGGTATCATAATATTAGAAGATTTTGTAATTATTTTAATTTGATCATCAGAAAACATACACAATGGTACAGGAACTATTATAGATATATTCTTTTTATTGATCAGTTTTTTTATTTTATTAAAATTCTCAATATTTTTTCCACTATTTATTTCACAAGCATCTAATATAATATAGATTCTATCAAAAAAGTTAAATGTATTTAGTAATTCATCAATTTTTTCTTCCTTTATGTTATAATCAACTACAAGTACGGGTGTAAAAATAAGAGGATTTTGTTTTATTATCATTATATTTTCAACACTGCACAGGTTAATATCAAAAAAAATACGATTAAGTGATTTATAGTCATACGTTGTTAGCAGTCTTATCGCATTTGTAAAAATACTTGTTTTTATGTTATTTTTTTTTATCATTTCAATAGCATCATCAAAACCTTCCCAATAAGTGATTTCACAACCATAAAAAATACATTCACTAAAAGACTCTTTTCTCATTTTATTTATTATTTTTTCAAAACTTTCAATATCAAGATTATTTTCATTACTAGGCTTATTATCCATTGAGCCTTCATAGCAAAAATTACATTTTAGTTCACATTTTTTTAAGGGCTTAATCAATATCTGATTTTTAGATTTATCATTAATAAACATAGGGTAAGATGTATAAAAAGTTTTATTGAATAATTTTTTATCAAGCAGACATAAAGGATAGTCTTTTATGTTATAATCAAGTTTATTATCTTTTGCAAATTTTACAAGTTCAGAAAATTTAGGAATAACTTCTTGATAAGTAGGCAAGAAATAAGCATTTTTATTATTGTTAACAAAACTAAATGATGCTTTTTTAATTCTAAGATCTCTAAATAGTTTTGCAATTTCAATTACATACTGATAATTTAATTTGTTTACTACACAATTTGCTCCTATATTGTAAAAATCTAGTTCATGCAAATTTTTGATTCCATCCATTGTTTGATTAAAGCCATTAAAACCTCTTGTAAGCTCTTGATGTACTTTAAAGTTATGCCCATGTATTGAAACAACTATAAGGTTTATTCCTGCATCAACAATTTCTTTTGCATAGTTTTTGTTTGACAGCATTCTTCCATTTGTCATCATGCTAATTGTTTTATATCCATATAATTTAGCAGATTTTACAAGTTTTACAAGATCTTTTCTTAATGTAGGCTCGCCTCCTGTAAATTCAACATAGTCATAACCCTTTTGTTTTTTTTCAAAAAGCAAACTAATGATTTCATTTGTGTTTTTACTAATTTGTGCTCTTTTAGGTTTTTCACAGAAAATACATGAATTATTACAGATAGTTCCTGTAAACACTATCAATTTTTCATCCATAATTTATGATTTTTTAATATCATTAAAAATGATTGTATAATCAAGATAAAAGACATTATAAAAACAATTATTTTACATTACTTAAGTAACGTTTTTTTGTTTTAATTTTTGTATATATAATTATTTTATAGTAAAAAAAAATATTAATTTTTTTGTAAAAATAGTAAAGTATTTAAATAAAGAAAACCAACAGTAATTTGGTGATATTGATACATATGCCAGCAAACGCAAAAGACAACAAAAAGGCAGCTCCAGCAGCAAAAAAGCCTGAAGCAAAAAAGAAAAAATAATCATAATTAAGGGAGTTAATTAACCTTAATTGTATGATACCCATAAGATTTTTAATTTTTTTGGGTGTGTTTTTTTAATCTTTAAGTGTAGTTCTTGCATAAAATCGCAAGAACTATATAAATTCTTGTTTAATTATTCTAAATGTAAGTTTTTTTACAAAACAAATATAGCAATTTTTATGATTTTTGTTTTATCTGTTGTTAAAAAAGCAAGTTATATAAAAACAGATTTATTCCTATTACCATGAGATATACACCAGAAAATATATTAAATACATTCAAAAGTACATTTTTTTTAACAGATGATACAGATAAATGTTCAGAACAATTGTTATCAGGAGTAAAGCAAGGCATAGAATATTTGTTAAATACTAAAAGAACAATTAATCAGGATACAATTTTAAATGTCAATTCATGTATGGAAAACAGATACCCATACGATATTATTAAAGGTAAAAGTTTTAGATTACACAATCATACAACAAATGATTTTGTTTTAGAGCCTTTTGATTTTTCTTTGATAGATCTTGGTATAAATAGCCTTATACACGCTGTAAATGAAGATTTATCCATGAGTCCATATGAAAGAGCTGCAATGGTTCAAGGTGCAATTTCTTATATAAGACCATTTGAAAGTCAAAATGAGAGAACTGGAAGGCTTATTGCATGTAAGATTCTTATGGATAATGATTGCAGAGTAAAAAATCACAACATATATCTTTATAGAAAGGCTTTATCCAAAAATCATCAAGCACTTCTAAAACTTGAGGATTTTGAAGATTTATTTGCAAAAGAAAATTATTCGGATCTTGTTAAAATTCTTTGCGATTAATTTTTTTTTACTAATTTTGAAACAAAAAAACCTTGAGTTTTGCTAATATGTGGCATAAACCTTAATGATTTCATATTGTACATTGATTTTGTATCAAAAGGGATTTTTATATCAATTTTTTCTTCTATCAAATCATGTTTTATTTTTGTTATATACTGTATGTTCATTTCATTTTCTTCAGGTTCTATTGAGCATGTAGAATATATCATAGTTCCACCTTTTTTTAATAAATCATAAGCCTTTAAAAGAAGTTCTTTTTGAATTTGAGATTTTTTTATGATGTCATTAATGCTTCTTTTTTTTAGCCAATTTTTATCTCCTATAAGGTTTCCACTACAAGGTGCATCAAGTAATATTATATCGTATTTTTTATCTGTTTTAAAATTCTGAGCACTACAATTAAAAAACTTTACATTTTTACACCCTTGTATCTGAACATTATTTACAAGTTTTTCAATTCTTTTCTGATCAGGCTCAATAGCATCGATTACATATGGAATTTTTTTAAAAGATAAGATGTCTGCTATTTGGGTAGTTTTAGAACCTGGAGCTGCTGCCATATCAAGTATTTGAATTTTCCTATCTTTAGCATTTGATTCTAAAACATCAAAATTTATGCACAAAACAGGAATTTGAGATGCAATATCTTGCATATATATACAACCTGTAAGATATGGGATTGATGATGATAAACTAAAAAAGGTTTTTTTGATTTTTAAGCAGTTATCTATAAAAGTTTTTTCATATTTTATACGATTAGACGTTAAAAAAGCGTTCAATTCATTAAAATTTATTTTATTTTTATTAAATCTTAAATATTTATCATCACAATATTGTTTTTGAGCTTCCAATAACTTATTATATGTATTAAAGCCAAAGACAGCATCGTATTTTTCCTTAAAACTATGATATGTTTTCTGCATATATTTAATAATCTATTATATTAATATTATATATTTTTGTAAATTTTTACCAAATACTTGTATTTGAAAAGCATGAAAAAAATATTTGATAATTGTAGTAAGACTACCTATAATCGTGGATGTTATGTCTAATTGTTCGAAGGCACTAAACTTTGAAAATTAAAAGATAGTTAAAGATGGCACTTCAATACCCCCGACCACCCGCCCCTAAAATGGAGATGTGTGCTTGTTTTTTCTTTCAGAAAAACAGATAGTTTTTTTCTTCGAAAAAGGATTTTATTGAAATAATCTTCCCCCCAGAATTCAGATTAAATTATTCGCTTTTTGAGTTCCGTGTTCTAAAGCAGTTTTAGCGACTTCGGTGTATCTTTTATCTAATCTAGGATCTTCTGCAATTCGTTTTAATGTTTCTTCACGGGTATTTTTATTTCTGCCAACAATTCTTAAAATATAACCATATCCGTTCTCTTTAGCAATTCCTGTTCCAATTTCATGAAGAATATCAGAATTACAAAGGGGACTGCAAGCAATTGAAACTATTGTTCCCCAATCTGTCGTATTTGTATATCTTTTTGATAAGGTTTGAAATCCCTCTAAATCTCCTGAATTAGAAGCACCCCATAACAAAGCAATTCTTGTTGGTGCATCAATATCTGGGATTCTAAGTCTTTCTTCTTGAGAGGTTTCAGGAGAATATGCAGATTTAATCCTTTCTTTCCATTTGTCCCCATAAAAAGTTGATCCTATGTCTAATGTTCTTTCTAAAGATGTTTTTACCACTTCATCTATAGAACGAGTAACATAGTTAAAAAATTCTATAACCTTTTCTTTAGTAGGATATTGAAAATCTTTTTGCAATTTTTCAATTAATCTATCGTCTAAAACAGATAACCCTCTTTCTTCTGTTCCCCTATTTGCAATAAGTGCATCTGTTCTCAGTTCAATCAATCCATTAACTGCTTCTATAGCTCTTCCAAATTGCTCTCCATTAATTGCTCCTTCCATCATTAATCTTTCTAATCCTTCTTTGATTTTGGGTTGTCTTAAACCAGATAATGAAGTTTCTTCTCCATCAACTTTTCTGCATAATCTGTCATACCAATAAAATACTAAAAAATCTCTTGTTCCCCCATTGCAATATTTTATATTTTTTGCACCATTTCTCACTCTTTGCTTAAAATATTGATCAAAGTACAATCTGTTAAAAATTATATTCACTAATTCTCTATGTGGAGAATCATATTTTTTCTTTTGAGATTCTATTTCTTTTCTAACACTATCGTCTCCGCAAATAAATCTTGTCTCTAAAACTTGATTTCCTTCAACAAGACTTGTCCTCAAAAAAGTTTCTATATTTCCGTATGTGCTCCAAGGTGGAACATCTACTTTTGAAAAATCAAAATCGCCCCACCTATCTTTAAGAACTTTTTTCAATCTATCGCTTTCTTTATTTGCGGAAGGTTCTGCAATTAAAATGTCTGCATCTGAATCGCCTCCAGTAAGTTCATACCTTCCAGGAGATCCATAAGCAAATACTGCCATAGGAGAGTTAATCCTTTCAGATTTTTTAGCTTCTTCAAAAACTTCTTTGACAATATTATCGAACTTAATAGTTTCTTTATAGATTCTATGAGTTCCCCATACTCTTCTTTGGCTATAAAAATCCAGCATTGTAAATTTCCCCCATTAATCTTTTATGAATTTCTTCCTTGTTTCCAGAAGTTTCTATCAATATTACCTGTCTTTTTTTAGCGATATCGAAATATCTTTTTTTTGTTTTTTCAATATATTCGGGATTTTCATGAAATGCTCTGTGTTTGTATTTTCCAACCCTTATTCTCCTTTCATCGACTCTCTCTAATGCTTTAGAAGAATCACAATACAAGACAAAACATAAATCTGGAACTATAACTCCTTCTTTTTTACTTGCTTGCTCAACTTCCCACATATCCATTTCTCCAGATTCAAAAACCATTCCTGTATAAATTCCCCTGTCCATTAAAACTAAATGACTATTTGATTCAGGCAGTAATCTTTGGTGAATTTCTCCTCTTGCTCTAATAAGTCTTAAGACATCTTGATTAGTCATATTGGAAATTCTCCCGGTTTTTTTAAGGTCATCTCTAACCTCTTTCATAGGAGATATTTCGTTTAATTCAGGCATTAAATAACAATCTGGAGAAAACTTTTCGTATAATAAATCTATCTGAGTTGTTTTTCCTGCTCCAACTATTCCTTCAAGACAAACAACCTTTTTGCTTTTCAGTTCTACCATATTTACTACTTTAAAAAGGTTACTTATAAATTTTCCTATAAAGAAACGCTTGGGACATTTTTATGATCTTTGTTCTCAAAAACCATATCGCTAAAATTTACTCTAATTGGCGAGCAATGATTAATTTTAAGATTAAATATAGAATTTTTTATTTCCATCCCCAATAAATCTCCAATCAATATTTTTAAAAATGCTCCGTGGCTCACAACTAAAATTTTATTATTTGTTTCACCATATTTATCTAACAATTCTTTGATAAATTCTCTTGCACGAGTTCTAACCTCAATTAAACTTTCCCCATTATTAACTTTTCTTGTTTCAAATGTTCCTTCTAATTGATCCCAACTAACATCTTTATAATTTTTCCCAGTCCAATCTCCATTATATTTTTCTCTTATCAATTCTGTAAAATTTACCTCTAAATTATGGAATTTATTTATACCTTCTGAGGTTATTTTGCATCTGGGAATATCACTAGAATAAAAAAAATCAATTTTTTCATCTTTCAATATTTCACTAACTTTTTCAATTTCTTTCTCTCCCTTCTCATTTATGTCCCCATGTTCAGGGCCCTGAATAGTTCCATCTACATTATTTTTTGTTTCTGCATGCCTAACAAATATTATCTCCATAAAAATAAAACAAAGAAAGAGATATATAAAACTTTTCACCCCTAAGATTATTTCATCTTCTTTCTTAAAAAGAAAGAAGCAAAGAAGAAAAGAAGACTCACACATCTCTTATTTATTTGGACAGCGTCCCGCCGTCCTGAAGTGCCATCTTTAAAATAAATACAAGTGCCTTCGAACAACTCTCTGCGAAAAATCAGAGATTTTTCTTGTCACGCCTTGCAGGCTCTCGGCATAAATGCCTCGGAAGACATAACAGCGATTATCTGGAATTTTCCTGCTGAATTTTCCCAAATTTTTGCTTCGCAAAAACTTCTCTAAATCCCGATGTTAGTTACAATTTATTTTCAATGGCTAAAAGTGGAAGGGGACAACCTTACTATTCAAAGAAGATGAGCTTATTCCATAAAATCTTTTAGAAAAATCAACAAAACTTTATATATTTCAATGTTCTATTAATAATTATCGGTCAAATGGCCAAAAAAACATTGAATGGTAAAACAAAAATGGCAATCCAAGTTTTAGAACAAATGTTAGAAAACACTTTTGTGCCAAACATTGCACAAAATAGAATTTATCAAACAATAGATACATACAGAAGCGGAACAATTGCACTATACACACCACCAGTAAAAATATTTGATCTTTCAAATATAGGAGCGACAATTCATATTCATGGTAGTGCAGATAGAAATACTCTTTATGGTGGAGATGTCAGGCCTATTGGAAGTCATGAACCATTTAAAAGGTTAAATTCTTATGAATCCTCAATGGCTGATTATTATCTGACAGAAGCTGGAATAAAACCAATTGAACCCAAAAAATGGTAATTAAATTTTTCATTTTTTCTTATTTTGGAGGGAATGTTTATGGTATTTGAAATCGATCCAAATAAACTAAAAAAAGATTTAATTTATATTTATGAATGTTACTTGTCAAGCAATACTGACTTAAATAAAATAGCATATGAAAAAGCTCAAAAAATGGATGGTCTTTGGAGTGGAGATTTTTTGTTTAAAAAACCTATCGAAAAAGCTATTGGTGGGCTTAGATATATATATCTTGAACCCAAGTTACCAAAATTACAAGCTAATCAAATACTTTTAGATTTGAAAAATGAAAAATTATGTTGAAATTAAATTAAAGTGAGAGGTAAAGTATATGCAATCACTCAATTCTTTACTTCTTGATGCTTCTTATTTTGTTCAATCAGAATTTAATTTACAATTACAACAATCTCAATTAAAACCTTATTCTTTTGAAAACTGGCAAAAATTTTGCCAAATTAATGATTTTGATGTTAATAGTGAAGGGTTGTATGTTCCTGCATCATATTCAGCTTATGTTAGGACGAATAGTCCTTTTTTAATTTCCAATATTTTTCATGAATTGTATGCCCTTAAAAATAATTCCTATGGATCTTTTCAATTCGTAAAAAATTATTATACTATCCTTATATCAATTAGTGATGAACTAACAAGATTCATAGTTTTTATTTGGTTGAACCTCTTAAATCCAAATTTTTGTTTTCAACAAATTTTCTTTAAATCTGTCCTGTTATATCAAATTTTTACTTTTCATTTTAAAAACATCCACTTCTTAATATTCAGACGGTGAAGAGAAAGTATAAAAGAATAAATTTAAAAATCAAAACAACATTAAACTATTATGGAGCAAACTTTATCAGAGCAGGAGATTCAAAAAAGAATAGAATTAATGAAGCAAAACTGCATATTTTGCAAAATAATAAAAAAAGAAATTTCCTCACACATAATTTTTGAAGATGATTTGTGTATGGCAATATTAGATATTAATCCTGCAACAAAAGGGCATATGTTATTATTTCCTAAAGAACATTACATGATGTTTCCTATGGTTCCAGATGAAATTTTATCACACATAAGTATTATTTCCAAACATCTTTGCGATTTGCTTATGGCATCATTTAATCCAATAGATGTAACAATATTTATTGCAAATGGAAAAGCTGCAGGACAATTAACACAGCATTTTATGATGCACATAATTCCAAGATATGAAAATGATGGAATAAATTTTGATATAGACTCAAAAGAGCATTTAAATATTGCAGAGCTTGAAGATCTTGCAAAGAAAATGAAAGAAAAACTAAGCAATGTGTGATTTTTTTTTAACACTAATCAATACAAAAATAGTTTTATAAAAAACAAAAAACAAGTAATAGTATCATGGCTTTATTTAGTATAGATGAATTGAATGAGTTTAACAAAAAAGTTAGAGAATCAGACAGAACAGTTGTAATTGATTTTTGGGCTACATGGTGTAATCCATGTAGAGCTTTTAAGCCGATATTTGAAAGCACATCTCAGCTTTACAAGGATGTAGATTTTATAACAGTTGATATAGACGATGGTATTGATATTGCATCTTCTTATAACATAATGTCTGTTCCAACTGTTATGATAATAAAAAACAATAAGACTATTGCTAGTACATCAGGAGGTCTTAGTCTTGAAAAATTTAAAGAATTTATAGATAAAAATATTTAAATAAAATTAGTTTTATTATGTTATGTACAAACTTATAGGAATTGATGAAGCAGGCAAGGGGCCTGTTATTGGTTCAATGTTCATAGGATTTGCTATTGTAAATCTTGAAAACGGAGTTAATGATATAAATTCTTTCCATAATTATCTAAAAGAGATGGGAGTTAAGGATTCTAAAAAATTAACAGAAAAATCAAGACTTAAGGTTTATGAAAAACTTGCTAATGAATTAGACATAAAATATGTACAATTAACACCTTTTATGATTGATTCTAACAATAAAAAAGGAGATACTCTTAACAATCTTGAAATAAACGCAATAGTATCAATCCTTAATGAGCAAAAACCAAATTTAGTAATAATTGATGCATTAACCTCTAATCCAGAAAAGTTTAAAGAATCTATTTTAAAAAAGCTTAATTTTGAATGTAAAATCATAGCAGAGAACAAGGCTGATGATAAGTATGAAATAGTAGGAGCTGCATCAATTATAGCAAAACAACTTCGTGAAAATGAAATTCAGGATATAAAGAAAAAAATAGGAATTGATTTTGGAAGTGGTTATCCTTCCGATAGCAGAACACATGATTTTCTATTAAAAAATTATGAAAACAAGGAATTTGATTTTATTTTTCGAAAAAGCTGGCAAACATATAAAGATGTTTCAAAGAAAAATAAGACAATTTTAGATTACTGATTAAAAAATCATTTGCCTGAAAAATTCAGGATTTTTAATTTTCTTGTTTTAGTATCAATAAGTATACATTTTCCTACATCAGGATTAATATTATTTTCTTTTTGGGCTAATGTTTGTTTTGAAAAGGTACCACAGTTAATTATACTACAGTTTTTATAATCTGTATTATCTATATAATGAGTATGTCCATACAAGAAAAAATCATAATTTTTATCAAGCCTTAATCCATCTTCTAAAGATTCGCAAACATAAGGAGTAAAATTATGTGTAGGGGATATATGTTTTTTATCTATAAAAAATTTTACAGTTTCAATTAATCTTTTTTTATCTTCTTTTATTTTTTGTAAATATTCTATATTTAATGCATAGTAATGAATTGATGAACCATGATATAAATAAAAGCTTAAAGGAGTTTTTTCTTCATTATATAATTCAAATGATGATGGATTACTTAAAAGTATTACATTATCCATTCTATAAAGTGAGTGAGCAAAATCGTAAGGTATTTTTGTTTGAGGTTCTTGTATTCTACTTACATCATGATTACCAGGTATAATGATTATGCATTTGTCCTCAGGAATTTGTTTTAATAAAACATGTACAAGTTCATATTGGATTGCCGTTTCATTTATCAACAACTCGCTATGTTCATGTTCAAACTTTCCTATTCCATAGACCAAATCTCCTGGAATAATTATAGTTTCAATTTCTTTTGCAAGATTATCAAGCTTAGAATTTCCTGTTAAAGAATTTAAAAATTTTAACAATTTATAAAAAGAAACATAATCAAAATCTTTTGAACCTATATGAAAATCGGATGTTAAAAGTACTTTATGGTTTAAATTAGTTGTATTAAGTTTAATTGGTTCATCATATTTATTATTACAATCATCAACTGTTACAATATCATCTATCCATAAAACATTATTCCCCATTTTGCCTGATATTCCAATTCCTTCATCAAGACATAATCTATCCAATTTAAATCTATCATTTAATTTCTCATTTTTCAATATACATTTTACATATCCGCTTCTATCCTCAATAATCATTATTACATGACCTTTTGCTGTAAATTCTATAGATGTTAAAAGCCCAATTATGCTAATTTGCTCTTTTGGTTCTAAAATATCCTTAAGGTTAGATATTCTATATGTATTTTTAAGAATATTTTTTTCAGAAATAATCTTGTGATAATATCTTAACCTATTATTAAAATGTATCACAAAATCATTAACATTTCCTTCAATTCCTTCTAAATTGCAATCATATAAAAGATTTATCTTGTATTTTTTAATTTTTTTAGACAAATCAAGTTTTAAATCATAATCATCCTTTTTTGCGTTTTCAAATATTTTTTTTTTACCATCAATTATAAGATTCAGCATGTCTTTTGCAAATTCATGATTTGATATAAATACATTTTTGAGTAAAAAAAAATTAAAATTTTTAAGCCATCCTATAGAGCATTCATCCTTATTCATGTTATCTATTATCTGATGAATGTTGTTGTCAAAAAAAAAAAACTCTACTCCATTATCTTTAAAATATTTGAATTTTTCTGTAAAGCTAATTTCTTCATCTGATGAAAGAAAAAATGCTGAAGTTATTATTTCAATACCTATTTTTTTAAGATATTCATCAAATAAATTATTCATACGATTAATTAAATAATCATTTTTTATAAAACTTATCAGAAATTTAGTACTGTTTTGTATTATAAACTTTAAATTTAAATGTATTTTTTAAAATATTGAGAGTTTTTTAAGTTTTAAACATCAACCAGTTATAAATAATATTACACAATATAATATAACAATGAAAATGCAATTATCATTATTTAAGAACTTTTAAACATTAAATTCTTTCCTATTAAATGGTTAATGAAAAAACTAATTTTAATATAAAGAATATGTTTACATATATCTTATTAGAAGAGATTTAAAAAGTATTTAACTAATAAAAATAAAGAAAACATTGCGAAATTATATGAAGAAAGAGTAAAATACAAATTAGAAAATTCTATTAAGTTAAAAAGAATTGAAAAACATAATTTTTTAAAGGATTTTTATATAATAACATATAGGTTTAATGGTTATTATCAATTTAAATTAAAAGAAAATAAAAATTAAAAAAATTAAATGAGGTAAATAAAGATGAAGAACAAAATCCACAAATTAAAAGAGTATTTGATTTTTACTATTTTAGTTGCACTTTTTATTTACACAATATACCTATTTTTTTTTAATAGAATTTTGGGATTATATTTTGTAGGTGGCATTTATTATTTATTTGTATTTTCAATACTTTTATGGTCAGTTTATAATAATATTTGTAAATTTGTTATTATTCAAAGGCTAAATAAATATACTAAAACTAAAAACCCAACAGTTGCAATAATATTTGGAGTTGATAATTTAACCACGTCTTTACTTCTAACTATTTATAAAATTAATAAATTATTTGAACAAATTAATTATTTCAATGAAAAGGATATTAAATTTAGAATTTATATGAATATTTCTAAAAAAGAATTTAACAAGATAATTGAAAATGATTCTATTCAAAAATTATACTTAATTGGTCATGGAAGAAAAACAGCATTCAAATTAAACAAAAAAGAAATTGTATTATCATATGATTATCAAACATCCAAACATAAAAAAGATGAAGTTCACTTGCATCATTGCACTCACGAAGATGGTAAATCTTTAATTGATTTTATTGTAAAAGAAGAAAATAAACACAAATGTCATATTAGTAATGGAGCAGTTTATTCATTTTTTGATAGAATAGAGATAGGTAAATAAAATGGCAAGAATGATGAAAGAACAAAATGCATTAGAGTTAATAGAAAAAAAGATTAAAAAGTATCAAAAATAGGTTGGAATTGAGCTAAAATCCATAAATATTAAGCAATTTGGTGATAAATAAATGGAGTTTTTGTTGATGAAATATGTTATCTTATGATTGAAAAAAATAATTTTAAAAATAAAAGGTTTTTTAAAATTCTTAAATATTCTTTTTTAAGGAAACATTTAAAATAAAATTAAGCTTAGAAAAACTATTGGGGTATTTCAAGTAACCTAAACTTTAAGGAGGAAAGTCCGCACACCGTTAAAAAGGGCAAGGACTGAAAAAGGCCTAATACAGAAAAACTCCCTGATGTTTTTGATAAATGATTGTATAAGATATATGAAGAATCATCAGGTTGAAAATATTGCCTTGGTGCAAGAACAGAATGTTCGCTTAGACAAATCTTGAAATATGCGTTGTAATAAACTTTTTATTGCGTTACAGCATTTACAGAATGTGGCTTATAATATCCCAATAATTAATGTTAAAAACATTTAAAATAGATTTTATCCGTTAATTTTTTTAATGAACAGTTATTGCATACTTATATATGAGCAAAAAATATAGATTAACATTTTTAAGAGATGAATGTATAGGTTGTTGTGCTTGTTGTTCTCTTAGTGATTTATTTTTTAAGATTAATGAAGAGGATGATTTTCCAATCCTTAAGGATTTTGGTTCTTATAAAAACGAAAAAATGACAAAAGATTATTTTGATGAAAATATTAAGTCTGCATTAGAAATAGTAGAAATGTGTCCTGTAGGTTGTATAAAAATAGAAAATTTAGATAAAAAAGATTAAATAAAAAAATCATTCAAAAGATATTGATAAAGATTTATTCTTAGGATAAAATTTTCTTATCCTTATTTTTGCAGTATTAAGTAATATTCTTGATGCAATTGATTCTTCAAGATCATGATATTTATCTTCAAGATATATTACTTCTTTTATTCCACTTTGAATTATTTGTTTAGCACAATTATTGCATGGGAAAAGTGAAACATAAAGTTTACAATTTGTTAATGGATGTATGGCATTTAAAATTGCATTTGCTTCTGCATGAACAACATATGGATATTTAGTATTAAGGAAACTTCCATCTCTGCCCCATGGCAGTTTTGAATCATCACACCCTTTAGGAAATCCATTATAACCAAGTCCTACAACCTTATTTTCCTCATTTACAATGCAGGCTCCAACTTGTGTTGAAGGATCTTTACTTCTTTTAGCACTAAATAGGGCAAGTCCCATGAAGTATTCATCCCAACTTATATAATCACATCTTTTTCCTCCCTTATCTATATTACTTAAATTATCAATGTCTTTTAATATAGAATCTATTTGTGCATAAAGTTCATCAAAACCATAATTATTATCAATAATAAAGTTTGAATTATTTATACAAAACTCAAGATTTTGCATAAAAGGGTCAGAATTATTCATTTCACTTTTTTCCTGTTTTATAAAGGTTTCATAATCAATTTTATCAGTAGAGCTAGATCTTTTTAAAATCCTATCAAACCTTACTTTTTCATCAGCACAAACAGCAAGTAATATAAAATCATCCATTTTATAAAGTGATTCAACTTCTCCTTTACATCTTATACTCTCTATTATACAATCTTTTCCTATGCTAAGAGCATTTTTATAAAGTTCTCTTACTATAAAATCTCCACCATTTTCTTTTCTTAAAGTATTTGCAAGTTCTCTCATATTATCCCTATTAGCCTCTTTCTCCTGAATATTCAATACTTTAGTTAAGTAATCTCTAACCGAAAAATATTCAAAATTCCTTTGTTTTACAAGATAATCAACAACAGTACTTTTTCCTGCTCCATTAGTTCCAGTTAATCCTATTATTTTCATAATAAATAAGATATGTAATTCATATATAAAATTTTCTTAAAAACTACTTTTAAAAGGTTTTTTAAAGCTTTCTAATTATCGTTGAAAAAATATTTAAATCAAGCAGGATATAAACATTTTATGGATAAAAAGATCATTATCGATTTCTATTCAAGAAAAGATGTAAAACAGGCAATATTAAAATTTTGTAAAGATAGAGAAGTTGCTGTAAGATATGATACTTTTTATGGTAAAAGGCCTGAGATAGCAGAATATGAAAGCGATATAGATAAATTTGTAAGAAGTGGTGCAACATCTTTTCATATAAGTGAAGAATTATGGGCAAACCCATTAGTACTTTCAACATCTCTTAGTTCTGAAGAAAAAAATCAAAATAGGATAGGTTGGGATCTTATATTAGATCTTGATGGTGTTGATTTTAAATATGCAAAAATAGTTGCAGTAATAATAATTGATTATCTTAAAAACAAACTTAACATTTTCAATGTTTCAATCAAATTTTCTGGAAACAAGGGTTTTCACATAGCAATTCCATCAAAAGCTTTTTCATCTTCCATATTAGGTTTAGGTCTAACCAAAGATCTCTTCCCAAAAGCACCACAAAAGATATCGTATTTTTTAATGAGAGAATTAGAAGACAAAATAATAGATGAAATATTAAAAGAGGATAATAGCATAGAATTGATAAGCAATAGGTACTCAATAAGCATTGAAGATTTGATTATTGAAAAAAATGGAAAGAAAATATTAAATTATAGAAAACTTATAGAGATAGATACAATTCTTATAACATCAAGACATCTATTTAGAGCACCATACTCATTTAACGAAAAATCAGGGTTAGTTTCTGTGCCAATAGACAGTTTAAAAATATCCGAATTTGAGAAAGTTCTTGCCATTCCATCAAATGTTTTTCCTGATACAATGCAAGATTTTGAATTTTTATCTTATAATCCACAATATGGTTGTGATGCAGATTCTTTGTTATTGAAAGCTTATGAAGAAAATGATGAAGAAGAATTAGATAAAATATATAAAAATGTTAAGATTTTAAAATACGAAAAAGATATTGAAAAATTTTCACAATTTGATAAGAAAATAAGAATGTTATCTGATTATTCAGACTCAGAAACATATGAAATATCTGAATTTGTTGAATTTGATAAATTTCCAGAAGTTATAACATATATGCTTAATAATGACTTTAAAGATGGAAAAAAGAGAGTTCTATTCGTACTTTTGACATTTTTGTACTCATTACATTATGAAACCAAACAAATAGAAAACATAATAGAGGATTGGTCTAAAAAACAGAGTTCAAAACTTCAATCATCCTACATTTCATCACAATTAGAATGGTTTAACAATCAAAAAGGATTAATATCACCACCAAATTATTCAAATGAGAATTATTACAAAAACTTAGGAATTCCTATAAAAATTATTGAAAAAGATGTATTGGCATTTAAAGGTTCTTCAATAAAAAATCCTATACATTACGTATTTGTGATGTTAAAAAATGAAAAGAAAAAAGCAACAGTAGCCAAAAGCAACACGTGATTGCTTGTAATAGAAGTTTGTAAAAAATCTATAAAACAAAAAGTTCAATAGTTTAGTAAAGGTTAGGGTTTTTATTTTTTAACAAAAAATTTCATATCAGCAGTTCCTTTTAATTCATCAACTATTCTATCAGCTATTAATTTTTTAGGTTCTTGTATAAAGACACATCTTTTCTTAATATCTTCAAAACTTTCAAATGGTTTTTCATTTCTGATATCAAGTAAAGATGTTAAATGTTTTTTTCCAATACCTCCAATTATTTCTAATGCATGTCTTCTTAATGAAATTGGACCAGCTGTATTGAAAAAATTTACAAAAAAATCTTCCTTTTCATCTATTATATCAAGTAATGCATAATAAAGTTCAGAATTTGCAGAACCGCTAAGCTTGTCATAATAAAGTACTCTTTTTATATATTGGATTTTATCCCTTTTCCCATCACCAATATAAACTTTTTCTCCTGAATCAATATCAACACCTTTTTTAGGTATAAGTTCAAACAGGACAAAAGTGTTAAAACCTATTGCCTGTACAGTATAAGATACACCAAAACCATTATTTGCTGTTATAACATCCAAAACTATTGCAAAATCTTCAGTTACATTTGGTTTTTTATTTTCTAGGTTCCTGTTATTATTAGTCCTTTCCATTTTCATTATAAAATAAATCAATAATAGAGTTTATAAATGTTATTAAGAATTATTTACGATAACGTTTCAAAACATCAAGAATTTTTGATACATTATCATCAACAAGTATAGTTCCACTATGACTAACTATTGCTCTTAACTGTGTACCATCTTCTGGCATTATGTCAAGTATCTTCATTAACTGAATATTATCAACTCTTGGAATATTCAATTCACTAAGTTCGCCTAATGCTGTATTAAAATCTTCAATAGATAATTTTGCAAACTTGTTAAGATATTCTAAAGTTTTATCTTCCCTGTAAGTTAATTCATACTTTTTTGCTTTTTGAGCAATTATTTCTCTAACCTGTGAATTAGATGCAACATCTGTTGACAATATTTCATAATTTGACATTTTTCTTAATAATATAAAAATATATTTATTTGATAAATTATAAACTTATCTATTTAAGCATTTAGCATATGCACAGGATGAACTACCAATGTTTTCTTCTTTTTGCCATCCATAATTCCTACCTTGTAGCATTCTCCCTGTTTAGATATAACTTCTCCAATTTTTCCATAAAATCTTAAACAGAATAATCCTGCATGGTAACTTGGGTAAGCTTTTAATAAAACCTTATCTCCATTTTCAAAAGTTTGTAAAAACCTTTTAATGTGCAGTTTTCCCTTATCAGATAAAGATTTCTGCATCTTATATCTTGACTTCCTTCTATTTCCACCTATTCTTTTCATTTTCTTTTAATTTGAATCGATAATAACTATTCAATCTATGTATATTAGTAATTAAAAACCCTTTAAAAAGTTATGTGTTTCAAAAGTTTTATAGTTTTTAACAAGAATATCAACAATTTTCTTTTATTTATAAGAAAGTAAATTTTTAAATAATTTTTTTCAAAAAGATTTTTAATTGATATAGAATAAACGTTTCCATAAGTATTAATGATTTTAGAATTCTCAATTATGAGTTCAGAATTATCTTCAATACAGTAAATATGCTCAATATTTAATTTTTTCAATTCTGTATCTATTTTCGATTCATAATGCCCTTCATATGAATTTAGGATGGAAATATGCTAAATTTGAGTCCCCAAATGAAGCATACTGGAGAAAAATGACTGATACGGACATTTTCTCACAACTTTATGATAAAGTTTTTAATTAAAG
>Ga0334888_1000418_pt1 | contig 68462 bp, 62 predicted proteins | sample GraSluR1_MG_FD_207227 | JGI IMG/M metagenome (GOLD analysis project Ga0334888, IMG submission 207227) | Sludge microbial communities from methane-producing bioreactor in Wageningen University, Netherlands - Granular Sludge_3_08-R1 | ecosystem: Engineered > Bioreactor > Anaerobic > Unclassified ... | reverse complement strand
AGAGTGCAGTCAGCAATTCTACTCCGGTTCGAATCCGGACCTTGGCTTCGAGTGTGGCGGCCATAGCGACGGGGAAACTCCTGAACCCATTCCGAACTCAGAAGATAAGCCCGTCCACGTTCCATACTGTACTTAGGTGCGCGAGCCCTCGGGAAATATGGATCGCTGCCACCTCACCTAATTTACATCCTCTTCTTGTAGCGGCTATCGTGCATTTAGCGTCAGCGTTATTCTTTCATTTATATTCAGTTCCAACCCACCATCTTGGTCGATGCGTCGACCGGGGGTAAAATTGAAGGCGAAGAACTATGGGATCTCGTCGAGGAGGTAGTCTCCTTTGCGCTCCCCCAGAAGAACCTCGAACTCCGGGGGGGTGAGGATAGGGATATTATATTTGGCCTGGTCGTCGAGGGCGATCCTCGGGCAGGCGGTGGAGACGGCGGCGTCCACCCCCAGGTTGACGAGGGCGTCGGGCTCCATCCGGTCGAGGTAGACGAGGACCATCCGTTTTCCCCGCTCCTCCCCCAGCGAGATCATCCTTCTTGCGAGCTCCATCCTCCGTTGCCCCGGCTTCTTCGAGACGATCACCGCTATCCTTTCGGCATCACCAGCCCTGGCTATCGCCCCATATCGGCGCTTCAACATCTGCGCAGCGTCGATTACAGAGACGTTCCCGGTCACAGGGTCTGCGGCCACCGTCCTCTTTCCCGTGGCGAGGGCGACCCCGAGGGGGTGGAACTGGCCCGTACCGACGAATAGGTACTCATCGACGTCTGCATTTCGGGCGGCCTTGTAGTTGCATCCCAGGACCTGGCCGGCGTATCTCGTCCTCCCGCCGGGCCGGACGACTCCATCGATACCCCTACCCTTCAGAACCTCCAGAACCTCCGCGAGCTTGTGGACGTGCTGGACGGTGGTGACTACCCCGACCCGCCGGGCGGAGAGGAGGTCGGCAGCCCCTTCGACGGCCTCCCTGACGTCGGCCCTAATCCTCGCCTCGACGTAGACGACTTTATCGTGGAGGGGGTCTCCCTCCAGCATCTCCGAGTGGCCGACGTGTATGACCAAATCCGCCGCCCTGCAGAGGTCGAGATCGACGTCGCAGGCGCCGTAGCACGGGTCTCCGGAGACGATCACCTCGGCGCAGGTCTCCTCCTGGATATCCCTCGCTAAATCGGAGGCCATCCTCTTCAGCCCTTCGGGGACCTGAACCCCCACAGTCCTAGCCCCCGATTTTTTTATCAGCTCAATGGCCCCCGCCAGGTCGAGGTCGAATTGTCCCTGGCTAGAACCACTTGTCGAGGGTGCTCTGGCCAACTTTCACCGCCTCCTGCAGCCTCCTTATCGCCTTCTCCACCCTCTCAGGGGAGAAATCCCTCTCGTCACAGAGAAATCTCAGAATCTTCTCTGCATCGGGCTTTTTCGTCTCGATCACGTAATCGTCTGTGACAGGCGGATCGAGGAATAATCCCCTAATCTCCGCGGCGCTCTCTATCGTCTCGCCCCTCGCCTTCAGGACCCCCTCCAGGTCGCCGTGCTCTCTTATCAGCTTCAGGGCGGTCTTGGGCCCAACCCGTTTAAGCCCCTCGTTATAGTCAGTCCCGCACATTATCCCGATCTCCACAAGCTGCCTCCTCTCGATCCCCAGACGGGAGAGCTCTTTATCGAGGCTTATTACCTCAGGCATGACGTCGACGTAGACGTTCTTTCCCGGAAGCTTCCTCTTGCCGGTGACCGCCATATTCCGGACGACCGTCGGCGCCCCGAAGAGGAGGGCGTCGTAGTCCTGGCTCCCCACGAGATCGACCTCCCCCCGGATCGCCATGAAGGCGGCCTGGGCCTCCCCCTCCGAGGGGGCCTGGACGACCGGTATCCCCATGGCGTCCAGGAGGCGCTTGGAGTCGGCTATCATCTCATCTCCGAGGCGGGATGAGGCCTGGGCGTACTTGAAGGCGGGAAGCCCCTCCTCCTTCGCCCGCTCCCACATCTCCTCAGCTCTCGACCTCGTCTCTGCCCTCTCGTCCAGGATCTGCCTCTTGAAATGGGGCGGATCCCCGTCGAAGACGAAGGCCACCTTCGCCCCCGCCTCCAGGAGGTTTGTCATCCTATAGAGGATCCCAGAGAGGTGGGATGTGGTCCTCCCCGACCCGTCCCTGAGGGGGGTCCCGTCCTGCTGCCGGATGATGCTCAGAAACTGGTAGAGGGTGTTGAAGGCGTCCACCGCGATCCAGCGTCCCGATAAATCCTTAATCTCTATATTCTCCCGTTCCAGGAGATCTCCCAAATCGACTCCCATGGCTCCTCTATCCTCTCTTCTTCGGTTCGGCCGACCTCTTAGTGCAGACGGATATTCCGCCGGGCCCATACGATCCCAAAGTTAGATATTAGTTGAACGATGAAGAGATAAATGCAGTAGGTAGGTGATCGACGATGATTGAGATAACCGATGTTGCCGCCAAGGTTTTGAAAGAGAACATGATAGAGGGAAGGGTGGTCAGGATGATCCTGGCAGCCACCGACGCCACCGGCGCAAACTATGTCCTCGCCTGGGGCGACGCTGAAGAAGGGGATCTGATCTACGAGAGCAACGGCATCCAGGTACATCTCTCCCCTGAGGATGCTGAGATCCTGGGAGATAGCCCTACGGTGATAGATTATGTGGACACCGAAGATCTGGGGAGAGGCTTCGTCATCCAAGGACCCGAGGATGACGACTCCTGCGGATGCGGCCACGACCACGGGGAAGAGGACGATCACGGCTGCGGATGCGGCCACTGAAACTTTTTTTTTGACTTCAACGACTGAATTGTAGCACCAAAATCTCGGGGCAGAAAAATATGTGCCAGAGTGGGGCCGTCCCCACTCCTGGCGGATGGCGGCCTTTCTCCCTCAGATCAGAGGGATGTAGTCAACGGCCTCGGGGTTGGCGAGGGCGGAGGTGTCGCCGGTGGGGTTTCCGAGGGCCTTGGCCTTGATGACGCGGCGCATGATCTTGCCGGACCTGGTCTTGGGAACGTCCTGGACGGCGATGACCTGAGCGGGTATGGCCAGGGGCCCCAGGGACGTCCTGACGTGGGTTCTAAGGGCCTTCATCAGATCGTCGTTCGCCTCGACACCCTCGTTGAGGATGACGAAGGCTATGATCGCTTCTCCCTTGATCTCGTCGGGCTTGCCGATGACCGCCGCCTCGGCTACGTCCTTGTGGGCTACCAGGGCGGACTCCACCTCGGCGTTGGCGATCCTGTGGCCAGCGACGCTGAGGACGTCGTCGATCCTTCCCTGGACGAACCAGTAGCCGTCTTTGTCCCTCGTCGCCTTGTCGCCGGCGAGGTAGGTGCCGGGCTTGACGTTCCAGTACATGTCCCAGTACTCCTTCTTGTACCGGACCTCGTCCTTGTAGAAGGCCCTGAGCATCGACGGCCAGGGTGTGGGGTTGACGATGTTCCCGCCTGAGCCGAGGGGCACCTCGTTTCCTTCCTCATCGAAGAGGGTGGTGTTGAATCCGGGCAAGGGGTAAGCGACGGAGCCGGGCTTGCAGGGGGTCATGGGGAGGGGAGATATGACGTGGCACCCGGACTCGGTCTGCCACCAGGTGTCCATGATGGGGGAGACGTCGTTTCCGAAGTATTTCCGGTACCAGATGTAAGCCTCGGGGTTGAGGGGCTCGCCGACGGATCCCAGGAGCCTCACGCTGGACCTGTCGTACTTCTGGGGCCACTCGGTCCCCTGCTTCATCAGCATCCGGACGGCGGTGGGGGCGGTGTAGAAGACGGTGACCTTGTAGTCTTCGATGATCTTGTACCAGCGGCCGAAGTCTGGATAGTCGGGGGAGCCCTCGTACATGACGCTGGTGATACCGAGGCAGAGGGGGCCGTAGGCGACGTAGGAGTGGCCGGTGATCCAGCCGACGTCGGCGGTGCACCAGTAGATGTCGTCATCGTTGAGGTCGAAGACCCACTTGCAGGTGTAGGCCGGTCCGACGCAGTATCCGCCGTGGGCGTGCTCGATACCCTTGGGCTTTCCGGTGGTGCCGGAGGTGTAGAGGATGAAGAGCCGGTCTTCGGCGTCCATGACTTCGGTCTCGCAGTCTGCGGACTGGCTCTCGACGAGCTCGTGGAACCAGACGTCCCTCCCTTCGGTCCATGGGACCTCCAGGCCGGTCCTCTTCAGGACGATGACGTTCTTGACGCTTGCGGCGTCCTTGACGCCGTCGTCGGCCTGGGGCTTGAGGGGCATGGGCTTGCCGCGCCTGTAGAACCCGTCGGCGGTGAAGACGACCTTGGCCTCACAGTCCTGGACCCTGTCGCCGAAACCCTTGGAGCTGAACCCGGAGAATACCAGGCTGTGGATGGCGCCGATCTTGGCGCAGGCGAGCATCGCCATGACCGTCTCGGGGAGCATCGGCATGTATATGGATATCCTGTCACCCTTGACGACGCCGAGGCTCTTGAGGCCGTTGGCCAGCTTGTTGACGGTCTCGTAGATCTCCTGGTAGGTGTACGCCTTCTCGGCCTGGTCGGTCGCCTCGGGGATGAAGTGGTATGCCACCCTGTCGCCCTTCCCTGCCTTGATGTGCCTCTCGACGGCGTTGTAGAACATGTTGATCTTGCCGCCGACGAACCACTTGAAGTAGGGCTTCTCCGAGTCGTCCATCACCTGATTGTAGGGCTCGTACCAGTCGGCATAGGTCTTGGCCATCTCGTCCCAGAACTCGATGTAGTGCTCGCCGCACCAGGCCCGCATCTCCTTCTCCGTCGCAAAGCCCTTCTTCTTCGCCCACTGCCAGGCGTTGCAGTTCTCGGCGAGGTCCTTTGGCGGCTCAAAAATTCTCGTCTCTTCCATAAGAACCTTGGTGGTTCCAGTCTTTCCTTCAGCCACTTTTCTACCTCCTTTGATCTTTAGATGAAGACGGTTTCCGGTCGATCATCGGAAACGTTGATGCGATCTCTCCCCCTTCTCGTTTATAAATGTGTCGAAAAATAAGCTTTTATAAGGAATTATAAGGATATATGATGTTAAATTGTTAAAGATTTATCTCATTATTTCTCCAATAAGTGGAATGTATCTGAATTTGAGTTCAGAGTCATGAGATGGGCATTCGATCTGTCATGATGAGGATCGGCCCTTCCCTTCACGAGGCTCGAAGGTGGTGTTCGGCTATCCCGTCTTAATCCGGGCGAACCATCAAAAATCGCAGATCGCGGAGTCGATGGGATCTTATTAGCTGAAAGAGCCGGGATTGGGTAAGACAAAAAAAAGGTAGAAAGTGGCCGGGTCCCCTCAGATGAGGGGTATGCCGTCCACAGCTTCGGGGTTGGCGAGGGCTGAGGTGTCGCCGGTGGGGTTTCCGAGGGCCTTTGCCTTGATGACCCGGCGCATGATCTTGCCGGACCTGGTCTTGGGGACGTCGTCGACGAAGTATACGCCGGCGGGTATCGCCAGGGGGCCCATCGTCGTCCTGACGTGGGTCTTCAGCTCCTTGGCCAGGTCGTCGGATGGCTCGACACCCTTCTTCAGGATGACGAAGGCGACGATCGCCTCGCCCTTCACCTCATCGGGCTTGCCGATGACCGCAGCCTCGGATACGGCCTTGTGGGCCACCAGAGAGGACTCGACCTCGGCGTTGGCGATCCTGTGGCCAGCGACGCTGAGGACGTCGTCGATTCTGCCCTGGACGAACCAGTAGCCGTCCTTGTCCCTCGTCGCCTTGTCGCCGGCGAGGTAGGTTCCGGGCTTGGTGTTCCAGTACATCTCCCAGTACTCTTTCTTGTACCTGACCTCGTCCTTGTAGAAGGCTCTCAGCATCGATGGCCAGGGGGTGGGGTTGACGATGTTGCCGCCCTCTCCCAGGGGGACCTCGTTTCCGTCTTCGTCGTAGATGGTGGTGTTGAAGCCGGGGAGGGGATATGCGACGGAGCCGGGCTTGCAGGGAGTCATCGGCAGCGGGGAAATGACGAAGCAGCCGGTCTCGGTCTGCCACCAGGTGTCCATGATGGGGGCCTTGTCGTAGGCGAAGTTCTTCCGATACCAGATGTACGCCTCGGGGTTGAGGGGCTCGCCGACGGATCCCAGCAGCCTTATGCTGGAGAGGTCGTACTTCTCTGGCCACTCAGCGCCCTGCTTCATGAGCATCCGGACGGCGGTGGGGGCTGTGTAGAAGACGGTGACCTTGTGGTCCTGGATGATCTTGTACCAGCGGCCGAAGTCGGGGAAGTCGGGAGATCCCTCGTACATTATGCTGGTGACGCCCAGCATCAGCGGTCCGTAGGCGACGTAAGAGTGGCCGGTGATCCAGCCGACGTCGGCGGTGCACCACCAGGTGTCGCTCTCTTTGAGGTCGAAGACCCAGTGTAGGGTCTGGGGTGGAGATACGCAGTATCCTCCGTGGGCGTGCTCGATCCCCTTCGGCTTTCCGGTGGTTCCGGAGGTGTAGAGGATGAAGAGCCTGTCCTCGGAGTCCAGCTCCTCGGTCTTGCAGTCGGCGGACTGGCTGGCGACGAGCTCGTGGTACCAGACGTCCTTTCCTTCGTTCCAGGGGGTGTCAAGGCCTGTCCTCTTCAGGACGACGACGTTCTGGACGCTCTTTATCCCCTTGATAGCCTCGTCGGCCTGGGGCTTGAGGGGCATGGGCTTGCCGCGCCTGTAGAACCCGTCGGCGGTGAAGACTACCTTAGCCTGGCAGTCGTCGACCCTGTCGCCGAAACCCTTGGAGCTGAACCCGGAGAATACCAGGCTGTGGATGGCGCCGATCTTGGCGCAGGCGAGCATCGCCATGACCGTCTCGGGGACCATCGGCATGTATATGGATATCCTGTCTCCCTTGACGACGCCGAGGCTCTTGAGGCCGTTGGCCAGCTTGTTGACGGTCTCGTAGATCTCCTGGTAGGTGTACGCCTTCTCGGCCTGGTCCGTCGGCTCGGGGATGAAGTGGTATGCCACCCTGTCGCCCTTTCCTGCCTTGATGTGCCTCTCGACGGCGTTGTAGAAGACGTTGATCTTTCCTCCGGAGAACCACTTGAAGTAAGGCTTCCCCGAGTCGTCCATCACTTTGTTGTAGGGGTTGAACCAGTCGGCGTAGGTCTTGGCCATCTCGTCCCAGAACTCGACGTAGTGCTCGCCGCACCAGGCCCGCATCTCCTTCTCGCTCTTGAAGCCCTTCTTCTTTGCCCACTGCCAGGCGTTGCAGTTCTCTGCCAGGTCCTTTGGCGGCTCAAAAATCCTCGTCTCTTCCATCAGAACCTTGGTAGTTCCAGTTTTTCCTTCAGCCAATTAAAAACCTCCTTTTAGCCCTCAAATTGAGATGTTTCCGCCTCCCCATCGATTCCGCGATCCGTCTCGTAGCCGAATCAGCATTTAGATGATCTCTTCTGGGATCGCCGAGCGGACCTGCTGCCCGACTCTGTCAACATATCCCCTCAGGATCGTGGAGATGCGTCGGAAGCACCTGGCTACCTTGTACTTCCTTTGTTTATAAATCTATCGAGAACAAATATTATAATGATTTATCATGATGTTTTTGGCACAATTATTAAGGATATCTACACAGTTTAATTCCAAATGTTGATTTGCGTATATCGAGTGGATGGAAGTCCGTCCCGGATCTGAGAACCTGTCATAATTGAGGAACGGATCATCCCAGGCCGGATTGAATACTCCACCGCCATGTATAAAAAAGCGTCAGGTATATTATATGAGTAATTAATATAAATAATATAATTCTATATTGTCGCCTTTTCAATTAGGCGGACTCTTTGAGATGAAAGGAATTATGGGGCGTCAGAAGGAGGTCGATCTGCTGCCAGGCCAACGTTCGAATGGATCGGGCAGAAAAAAAATCAAAAAAAGATGGGATCGCTCATCTAGACGATGAGCGGTATGCCGTCGACGGCCTCGGGGTTCAGGAGGGTGGATATGTCGCCGGTGGGGTTGCCCAGGCACTTCGCCTTGACGACACGGCGCATGATCTTGCCTGACCTCGTCTTTGGTAGGTCGTTGACGAAGTAGACCTCCGAAGGAGCCGCCACGGGCCCGAGGGTCTTCCTGACGAAGTTGATCGCATCCTTGGCGAGGTCGGGGGTCTGCTCGACGCCGACGTTCAAGACGGCGAAGGCGACGATCGACTCACCCTTGACCGCGTCGGGCTTTCCTACCACGGCAGCCTCGGCGATCTTGGGGTGGGCGACGAGGGCGCTCTCCACCTCGGCGTTGGCGATCCTGTGGCCTGCGACGCTGAGGACGTCGTCGATACGACCCTGGATCCAGAAGTACCCGTCTTTGTCCCGGGTCGCCTTGTCGCCGGCGAGGTAGGTGCCGCGCTTGGGGGTGTCCCAGTAGAACTGCCAGTACTCCTTCATGAACCTCTCTTTGTCGCCCCAGAAAGCCCTGAGCATCGAGGGCCATGGGGTTTCGTTGACGATGTTCCCGCCCTCTCCCAGGGGGACCTCGTTGCCCTCCTCGTCATAGATGGTGGTGTTGAATCCGGGTAGCGGGAAGGTGCACGATCCGGGCTTCAGCGGCGTGATCGGCAGCGGCGAACATATGAAGGTGCCGGTCTCCGTCTGCCACCAGGTGTCCATGATCTGGAGCTTGCCTGCCCCGACGTGCTCGCGGTACCACATCCACGCCTCGGGGTTGATCGGCTCGCCGACGGACCCCAGGAGCTTCAGGCTCGATAGGTCGTACTTGGCAGGCCACTCGGCCCCCTGTTTCATGAACATCCTTATCGCCGTGGGGGCGGTGTAGAACTTTGTCACCTTGTGCTCCTGGATGATCCCCCACCATCTCCCGAAGTCCGGGAAGTCAGGAGAGCCTTCGTACATGATCCCCGTAACCCCCAGGGTGAGGGGTCCGTAGACGATGTAGGAGTGGCCTGTGACCCATCCGATATCTGCTGTACACCACCAGACGTCGTCCTCCTTCAGGTCGAAGACCCAGTGGAGGGTCTGGGCCGGTCCGACGGCGTTTCCGCCCTGGGCGTGCTCGATCCCCTTCGGCTTTCCGGTGGTACCGGAGGTGTAGAGGATGTAGAGCCTGTGCTCCGGGTCGAGTTTCTCCGGCTCGCACTCTTCGGACTTGCCAGCGACGAGGTCGTTCCACCAGACGTCTCTGCCCTCCTTCCAGGCCACGTCCAGGCCCGCCCGCTTGAAGACGATGACGTGTTCTACGGTGGGGGCGCCCTCTAGGGCCTCGTCGACGTTCGGCTTCAGGGGTATCGGCTTTCCGCGCCTGAATAAGCCGTCGGTGGTGATGATGACTTTGGAGCCGCAGTCTGCCGCTCTGTCCGAGAGGCCCTTGGAGCTGAAGCCTGAGAAGACGACGCTGTGGATTACGCCGATCTTGGCACAGGCGAGGACGGCTATGGGGAGCTGGGGTATCATCGGCATGTATATGCTGGCCCTGTCCCCCTTCTTCAGGCCGAGGCTCTTGAGGCCGTTGGCGAACTTGTTGATCTCTTTATATAATTCGCCGTAGGTGATCTTCTGGGTCGCCTGGTCCGTCGGCTCCGGGACCCATATGTAGGCTACCTTGTCCTTCTTGGCCCCCTTGGCGTGCCTGTCGACGCAGTTGTATGTGATGTTGACTTCACCGCCGGTGAACCACTTGAAGTAGGGCATCCCCGAGTCGTCCATCACCTTGGTGTAGGGTTTAAACCAGTCGACGTACTCCTTCGCCATCTCGTCCCAGAACTCGATGTAGTTCTTGGAACACCACCCACGTAGCTCCTTCTCGGTCTTGAACCCCTTCTTCTTCATGTACTTCATCACGTTGGAGTTCTCCACCAGATCTTTTGGCGGCTCAAAGATTCGAGTCTCTTCCTGAAATACCTTAGTCTTTCCAGTTTTTGCTTCAGCCAATTTCAACCCTCCTTAATCGAAGATCGAATATTTTTGCACTCTTCTCTCCCCAGATCCCCGGGCAGATACGAACTCCAATCCGGAGATTTCCAACTAGAATCTGCCATGCGTTCTCTCTATTTGGGCATGGAGAACGCCCGACTGGACCATGCCAAATAGTAATCTTCATGATTAATAAGGTTAGTGGCGCTTTAATCGTTATAGATTCTAAAAAGCGGGATATATGGCACCCTCAAATTGCGAAAATCGAAAACAGCTAAATCGATATGGTTCCAAAGGATGGCCGGCTATTCGCGACTTGTTGCCTCTCCTATCAGGTAGAAGGGGGTAGTCCTGACGATCTTGAATCGATGGACGCTTCCCAGAAGGGGGGGCTCAGAGACGGCGATCTTCCTGTAGTTGTCTCCTCTGGCCATCACCGTACCTCCCCTCCCCCTTTCCGTCACCTGCGCGACGATCGTCTCCCCGAGGTACCGGCCGTTTCTCCGTCCGGCGATCTCCTGCCAGAGCCGGGTCATCCTTCGTGAGCGTTCCTTCTTCAACCGGGACGGCATATCGCGGAGGCTACTGGCAGCGGTTCCCGGCCGTGAGGAGTACATGGTGACGTTGACTTTGTCGGGCTCGGCCTTTCGGATGAGATCCTCGGTGGCAGCAAAATCCTCCTCCGTCTCTCCTGGAAATCCGGCGATGACGTCTGTATAGAGGGTGAGTTCGGGAAACGCCTCTCTGAAACTCGCCGCCATATCCAGAAAATCTCCCCCGGCATAGCCCCGATTCATCTTATAGAGGACCCGGTCCGAGCCGGACTGGAGGGGGAGGTGGAGGAACTTGTAGACCTTGGGATCTTCATAAGAGCTTATGAGATCCTCCATGATCGGCGCCAGAAGATCCGGATTCATCATCCCGACCCTCACCCTGAAGTCGCCTGCTATCCCGGCGACGGCGTCGAGGAGCTCCGGGAGGTCTGACCCCCGGTCCAGGCCGTAGGCTGCGGCGTCCTGGGAGGCGAGGAGGACCTCCACCGCCCCCCTTCTAAGACGGCTCTCTACCTCCGATGTCACCTCCTCCACCGTCCTGCTGGAGAGGCTGCCCCTCGCCCTTCTGACGATGCAGTAGCTGCACCTGCCCAGGCACCCCTCCGATATGTTGACGACGGCGGTGAGGCGGACGGAGGCAGGAGGGCGGCGTTCCTTCGGCATCTCCGGAAGGAGACCTTCTCCCATCTCCTCGGCGGCGGCCCGGCCGAGGATCCCCCTCACCTCGCGGCACCTTATATCCCGGACCGCTCCGGGGATCGCCGATGGGAGGCAGCCTGCGACGACGAGCCGGTCACCCTGGAGCTTCGAGAGCCTCTTCTTCATATCCCTCTCGGTCCTCTCGGTGACGGCGCAGGTGTTTACGATCACCAGCTCCGCCTCTCCAAGGCACGCTGGGAGGTGGCCCTTCTCTATCAGGGCGTCGGAGAAGGCCTCAGAGTTTCCCCGGTTAGCGGTGCAGCCGTAGGTCTCCAGATAAAATCTCATCTATGATCTGTCCCGTTGGCCGGGCCGAAGGCGTCTATCAGCCTCTCTCTCCTTTGAGGGCCGGATCATCGTACCCATCCGGCCCTCCGGCAGTCTCTGGCGGATCGGCCGTTCCTCCGACCCCCAACGGATCGGCCCCGGTCTTCGACGTCTCGTCTTCATAAGATGCCATCTTCTCCTCCTTGTGGATCTGGTATACTCCGACGACGACCCCCATCAGGGCCGGGGCCAGGAAGAATCCGCCGAGCCCCGCCACCAGAACTCCTCCGACGAAGGCTAGGACGACCAGGAGGGGGTGTATCGTCGACTTCTTCGAGACGATGTAGGGCCTGATTATCAGATCTGATGGGACGAATATCAATACCGCCGAGACGACCAAGAAGAGGACCCCGTCAAAGGGGCTCATATCGAAGTACCTGTAGACGGATATCGGTATGATGACGAGCCAGGAGGAGAGGATTGGGATCAGCCCCGATATGAAGACCAGGGCCGCCAGGGCGAAGGGGTTTGGGATCCCGAAGGCGTAGAAGACCATCACCGCGAGGACGCCGCTGAGGATGGAGGTGTATATCGCTCCGATGAAGATCCCGGAGAGGATGCTGTCGATCCTCGCCTCGTACTTCTTGTATATGGCGAGGTTCTCGGTGGGGAGGATGGTGGAGATCCCCGCGGCGAGCTTCTTTCCGTCCATCAGGAGGAAGTAGCAGACGTATATCGAGGCGATGAGGTTTAGGCCCATCAGGATTATCGACATGCCGAAGGAGAAGACAGGGATGCTCGACAGGATCCTCGCGAGGAGCTCGATCAAGGTTTTTAAGCTCCCCGTCAGATCGTCGTATATGGCGGGGGGTATCTCGTATATCGCCGGGAGTATATCGATCCCGGCAAGGGGCATCTCAACTTCGGCCAAGAAGGACCCCGCCCTCTTGATGATCTCGGCCTGGTTCTCCACGACCCAGTTCAGCTGAGATACCACCTCCACACCGCCGAGGCCGAGGATGAGGGCGATGGGAAGGACTATGGCGGCGGTGGCGACGGCGGATCCGAGCCGCTCGCGTTTGCCGAACCTCTCCTTTATCGGCCTTCCGACGTAGGCGAAGACGACGCCGAGGATGATGCCGTCCATCAGGGGGAGGAGAAAGTAGGTTATCAGTATCAGTAGAAGCAGGACTGGGATGAGGATCCAGGCGTTCTCGACGAGCAGCGATCTGAGGTTTCTCTCCAAAAGATTCTCCCCGCCTCGGACTCTCGGCGGCATATCGATAAAAAGCTTTGCCGATGGGGTAGGAAGGGGATCACCCTCATCCCTGCTACCCGCCGGGTCTGCGATCAGTTAATCTTCATCCGATATCGGAAGGCAGGTCCGATCCCCGACGGCGCTATCAACGGGGCGGGCTAATTTCGGCGTATATATCATCCCTTCGGAAGCTCCACCGTCATCAGAACCCGATCCGATCCCTCGACGATCTCCTGCTGGGTTATGCCCCGCAGGCTCGCTGCCAGGACGGCGCCCCCGGCCCCGACCCCCTCTTTGGCGGATCCGGATGCGTAACAGCTGAGGGCGGGTATCTTGGATCGCTCCAGCCCCGGGTCCGCCATGTACCACCTCCTACCGAGGCCCTCCACCGTCTCGACGAAGGTGGCGTTCCGATCCTCCACGATGTACCTGGTGGTGGCGATGGAGACGTCGCCGTCGATGCCCAGGGCGTCGGCGGCGCAGAGGACGGCGGCCATCTGGGTCCCTCCCGAGAGGACGACCTTCGTCCCGGCCAGCCCCTTCATAAGCCCCAGGGCGGCGGGGATCATGGGGTCTCCGACCTCCCTCAAGGCCCCGAGGGGGTCGGAGCTCATGGAGCCGAAGGAGGCGGCGCACCTCTCCAGGGCGGCATCGACGATCTCTTGCTTCTTGGCCATGGGGTGATTCAGAAGGCTGCTCGAGACCTTCCCCGGATACCCCAGGGCCTGCATCACCGCCATGGCGGTCGTCGTCCCCCCTGCTATCGACTCGCCGATGAAGATGCAGTCGGAGAAATTGGCCAGCTTCTTTCCCAATAAGGCAGAACGCTCCATGATCTCGGCGGCGTCGGGGACCGCCGTCATAGATCGGATGTCCCTTCCGGGTGAGCCGTTGATGTCGACGTAAGGGACGGCGGGCTTCCTCCGCAGGCCGCTGGTCACAAAGAGGGTTGGTATCCCCGATAGGCTGAGGGCGGCCTTCGTCACCACCGCAGGGGTCGTCGCCCCTTCCGGGGACTCGGGGATCGCCGGGATCGTCACGATCTTGTGGAGCTCGACGAGCTCGGCGTCGGCGCTGGGGGTGTAGTCGGTGAGGTCGGGGGAGGCGCCGGCGGCGCTCACTCCGGGGATCTTCCCGGTGTCGGTGTTGGAGAGGACGCATAGGAAGAGGGGGCGCTGGGGCCGGTAATCAAAATGGGGATATATCCAGTCTCGCATGATCAAACTGTTGCCTCGCGAGGTATAAAAACTCAACGCTAGAGGAGTTAAGACAAGTAAATTTTACTTGATCGGCGGTTAAGGCAGATTGCCGAAGGGCCCTTGGCGATGGGCAGATGAGATCGCTTCTGTACCCCCAAGATCACTCGATCAAATTTACCTCCACCATCTCGCCCCTCTCCCGCCCCTCCACCTCCTCGGCCACCAGGACGAACCCGTCGGCCCGGGCGACGGAGCTCAAGATCCCGGCTCCCGAGGTCATGATCGGCGTCGCGACGCCGCCCTTCAGCCTCACCCTCGCGAAGGTGAGGTATCCGGGGCGCGAGACGATCTTTCCGGCGAGCTTTGCCGGGACGGTTCGCGGAAGGTCGGTCCTGTGAGCCATCATGGTGATGAGGGGCCGGGCGAAGATGTAGAGGGCGGCGAGGGCGGCGACGGGATATCCGGGAAGGCAGATCACCGGCTTTCCGTCGACGATCCCCAGGGCCGTCGGCTTTCCCGGGGTGATCCGCACGCCGTGGACGAGCAGCTCGCCCATCTCCTCGAGGACCGGGGGGGCGTAGTCCCGGTCCCCTACGGAGGTGCCCCCGGATATCAGGATAAGGTCGGCGTCGAGGTTCTCTCTTATCGCCTCTCTGATGTGGCCGGGGTCGTCCTCGACGATGGGATTCATCCGGGGCGACCCTCCCCAGACCTCGGCGTACATTCCGATCATCAGGCTGTTCGTCTCCCGGGCCTCCCCCGGCTTCGGCTCCTCAGCCGAGAAGGGGGGGAGGAGCTCGCCCCCTGTGGGGATGATGGCGACCTTCGGCATCTCGAAGACCCGGACCGTCGAGAGCCCCAGGGAAGCCAGGAGGGCGATGTCGGGGGGCCGGAGGCGATGGCCTTCTCCGAAGATAATCTCCCCGAGGGCGACGTCCTCGCCTACGGCTGCCAGGTTCTTGTAAGGGTGGAGCTCCGCCGTCGCCTCCACCTTTCGACCCCTGACGACGGCATCCTCCTTCATCAGGACAGCGTCGGCCCCCGGAGGCGCCGCCATCCCCGTCCGGACGGGGACGCACCTTCCCCCTCCCGCCGCCCCGTCTATCTTGAGGAGGACGGGGGTGAGGGGGGTTGCCCCCCTCGTATCAGCCGCCCTGACGGCGTAGCCGTCCATCGCCGCCCTCTCGAAGGCAGGATGGTTCACCGGGGATCCGATATCCTCGCAGAGTACCCTCCCTCGGGCGGCGGCGAGATGGATCGCCTCCGACCTCTTCACGGGTCCGGACCTCTCCAGGAGGGCTCTTTTGGCCTCGGCGGCTCCAGCGAGTTCTTTGAACATGGGGCCTCCTATTCCGCCTCCTTCTCTTTAGCCTTCCGTCGGGATGGCGCCTTCATTCCGGGGATAGGCGGTCTGATCTCTATACAGCCTCTTCCCGTGAAAACAGATATATACGGTCCCGCCGCCATCTCCTCGCTACAAGATCGAACATTATAGATCGAAATTTCGCTTCCTAGAACGAAGGAGGATATCCCATGGCTGCTGTTGTTTGGCTGGAAGAAGTCGGTAAAGACGACGTCGCCGTCGTCGGCGGGAAGGGCGCAAGCCTCGGCGAGATGATAAACGTGGGCGTCCCCGTACCAGGGGGGTTTGCGGTCACCGCGCAGGCTTATAGAGATTTCATTACCCGATCGGGGATCGTTGACGGTATCTTCGATGCGCTGAAGGTGGACGTTCACGATCCGGCGGCCCTCAACGGTGCAGCGGAGAAGGCCAAGGGGCTGGTCCTGGAGGCGAAGGTCCCCGAGGATATCGAGGAGGCGATCAGGGGCCGGTACCGGGAGATGTGCGAGCGGGAGGGCGAAGAGGTCTTCGTCGCCGTCAGGTCGAGCGCCACCGCCGAGGACCTCCCCGACGCCAGCTTCGCGGGGCAGCAGGAGACCTTCCTCAACATGAGGGGCGAGGACCAGGTCTTCGAGGCGACCAGGAAGTGCTGGGCGTCCCTCTACGGGGCGAGGGCGATCTTCTACCGGGTCGACAGGGGGTTTGAGCACGAGAAGGTGAACATCTCCGTCACCGTCCAGAAGATGGTGGATGCGGAGAAGTCGGGGGTGATGTTCAGCTCTCATCCCACCACCGGAGAGCCCGAGGTGATCATCGAGGCTGCCTGGGGGCTCGGCGAATCCGTAGTCAGCGGGTCGGTATCCCCGGACCATTACGTCGTCGACAGGAAGGGTTCGAGGATAGTCTCCAAGTCGATCGCCGCAAAGGAGACGATGATCTTCCGGGAGAAGAAGACTGGAGAGACGGTGACGAAGAAGACGCCGCCGGACCTGAGGGAGAAGGTAGTACTCAGCGACGAGGAGATCCTGGAGCTTTCAGCCCAGGGGGATCTCCTGGAGAGGCACTACGGCATCCCCCAGGATATCGAGTGGGCTTACGAGAGGGGGAAGATGTTCATCCTCCAGTCAAGGCCTATAACCACGATAACGAAGGGCGCAAAGGGCGAAGATGAGGCGGCGAAGGGGGGCGGAGAGGTCATCCTCACCGGCCTTGCCGCATCTCCGGGGGTGGCCACCGGCGAGGTGAAGGTCGTATCGGGGTTGGGGGATCTTGATAAGATCAAAGAGGGGGACATCATGGTGACGGTGATGACGGAGCCGGATATGGTCCCGGCGATGAAGCGGGCCGGAGCCATAGTCACCGACGAGGGTGGCCTCACCTGTCACGCCGCCATCGTCAGCCGGGAGCTGGGGTTCCCGGCCGTCGTAGGGACGAAGAAGGGGACGAAGGTCCTCACCGACGGGATGGTGATAACCGTCGACGGAAGTAAGGGCAAGGTCTACGAGGGGCGGCTTAAGAAGGCGAAGGCGGCCGAATCGGCGGGCCCGGCCGTCTCCTTCACCTACAAGCCGATAACGGCGACGGAGGTGAAGGTGAACGTCAGCATGCCCGAGGCGGCGGAGGCTGCGGCCGCCACCCTCGCCGACGGCGTCGGACTTCTCAGGATCGAGCATATGATCCTCGGCCTCGGCAAGACCCCCCGGTACTACATCAAGGCGGGGAAGGAGGACGAGTACGTCGAGGAGCTCGTCGGCGGGGTGAGGGCGGTGGCCGAGGCCTTCTACCCCAAGCCCGTCTGGGTTAGGACCCTCGACGCCCCCACCGACGAGTTCCGGGGGATGGAGGGCGGGGAGGACGAGCCCTCCGAGCACAACCCGATGCTCGGCTGGCGCGGTATCCGCAGAGACCTGGAGGAGCCCGACCACTTCCGCCTGGAGATGAGGGCCTTCAAAAAGCTCCATGAGATGGGCCTCACCAACGTCGGGATCATGCTCCCCCTCGTCCAGCACGTCAGCGAGTTTCGGCGGGCGAAGGCCCTGATGGTGGAGGAGGGGCTGGACCTGGAGAAGATCGACGTCGGCATCATGGTGGAGACCCCGGCGGCCGCCCTCACCATCGAGGATTTCATCGAGGACGGCATCGACTTCGTCTCCTTCGGGACCAACGACCTCACCCAGTACACCCTCGCCGTCGACAGAAACAATGAGAACGTAGCAGGCCTCTACTCCGAGCTCCACCCGGCGGTCCTAGCCCAGATCGAGTACGTCGTCGAGCGGTGCAACAAGGCGGGGGTCGCCACCTCCATCTGCGGCCAGGCCGGCTCCTACCCCGAGATGGCCAAGAGGCTCGTGGAGATCGGGATCACCAGCATCTCCGCCAACATCGACGCCGTCTCCACCGTCCGGGATACCGTGGCCAGGGCCGAGAAGATCATCATGCTCAGGGCGCTTCGGGAGGATTGAACCCCGGCGTAGATAAGCCCATAGAGGAATACCCTTTGATAGATCAGGGCATATCTGAAGAGGAGGTCATGGAAGGCCTCCAAAGGATGAGGGAGAAGGACCTCTCCTACCATAGGATCTTCTCCTCCATGTGCACACCGCCTCACCCGATAGCGCTCCTCGCCCACGAGAAGTTCCAGGAGACGAACCTGGGCGATCCGGGGCTATTTCCCGGCTCCGCCGATCTGGAGCTTCAGGCCGTGGGGATGATGGCGGAGCTTCTGGGCTATCCCGATGCCTGTGGCTACCTATCGACGGGGGGGACGGAGTCGAACATCCAGGCGATCAGGGCGGCGAGGAACGCCTACAGCTTTCGGGACGGAAATATCGTCGTCCCGAAGTCCGCCCACTTCTCCTTCGACAAGATCGGCGACCTTCTATCCCTCGAGATCAGGAAGGCGGATCTCGACGACGATCTGAAGGTGGACCTCGCCTCTGCCGAGTCCCTCATCGACGATAAGACCGTATCTCTTGTGGGGATCGCGGGAACGACGGAGTTCGGCCAGATAGATCCCATCGACGAGATGGGAGAGATCGCCGTCGACTACGGGGTCCACCTCCACGTCGACGCCGCCTTCGGCGGATTCGTCATCCCCTTCCTCGAGGGGGACTGGAGATGGGACTTCAGGGTGGAGGCCGTCACCTCCATCACCATCGACCCCCACAAGATGGGGATGGCTACGATTCCGGGAGGCGGCCTCCTCTTCAGACGTCCTGAGGACCTGGAGAGGCTCGCCGCCTACGCACCGTACCTGACGGTGGCGAGGCCCAAAGCCCTGACGGGGACGAGGAGCGGGGCCGCCGCCGCGGCCATCTGGGCGGTGATGAACCATCTCGGGAAGGCGGGGTTTAAGGAGGTCGTCGGCCGCTGCATGGACCTCTCCAGGCGGATGGTGGATGGGGCGAGGAAGATCGGGATCGAGCCGGTGATCGAGCCGGTGACGAACGTCGTCACCCTCCGGATGGACGATCCGGAAGGGGTCAGAGCCGACCTCCTGGAAAGGCGGTGGAGGGTATCGACGACCAGGAGTCCTAAGGCTCTGAGGCTGATCTTGATGCCCCATTCGACGGCCGAGAGCGTCGACCTATTCCTAGAAGACCTCGGGGACGTCGTGAAGAGGCGCGGTTGAAACGGCCGCCTGGACAGGCTCTGGCCTCCCAAAAATAAAAGGGGTTTCAGCCCCGCCGGGCTGAACTTCTTTATTCACCGGCTCATAAAAAGCGGCATTCGCCTTCAGACCTTGTGGCCGATGGCGAACCTTCGCATGACCCGTTCGACGGAGATCGTCACCTGGTCGCCGACCTTCGTCTCGGGGACGAATATGACGAACCCCTCAACTCTGGCGATCCCGTCGCCCTGTTTTGCGATATCCTCAATCTCTACGTCGTACTCTTTTCCGACCTCAACGGGAGCTGTCGTCTCGAAGCTATCGTCTCGGAAGGAACCTCTATCACTTCTGTACAAATGGCCTCACCGTCCTTGTTAAAAGAGAGGATGATTGATAAGTTCAGGCCTTGTGGCCGATGGCGAACCTCTGCATAACCCGGTCGACTACGATCGTCACCTGGTCGCCGACTTTGGTGTCAGGGACGAATATTACGAAGCCCTCGATCCTGGCGATTCCGTCCCCCTTCTTGGCGACGTCCTCGATCTCAACATCGTACTCCTTTCCGGCCTCCACGGGGGCGGAGGGTGCGAAGCTCTCGCCTCGGAAAGAACCTCTATCGTTGCCGTACAAACACTTCACCGTCCTTCGCGAAAACTGGGATACAGTTTGCCGCATTGTCCACAAATCATTACCACTATTAAATCCTTTTGCTCATGAGACCGACCGCTCCCGCCTTCCAACGAGATCGGCGGTATTCAAGGCCGCCACCGGCATGAGACGATTCCGATCGACCGCCGAAGGGGTCGATGGGGGTGGGGGACCGGGACCCTCCATCCCTCCGACGGCTGGGAATATATCCTATAAACGCGGATTGCGCCGTCATGGACGGCCTTGGGAGGTACGCAGGCGTGATCCCGGAGTTCGACCGGTTCGTCGAGGCGATCTATCGTCCCCTTCCGGTCACCGCCAGGATAAACGCCCTCAAGACCGATCGGGACCGGCTCCTCTCCAGGCTGAAGGTGGCGGGGGTGGCCTGCCGCCCCTTCGCCTGGTACCCCTGGGGGATGAGGATGGGGACGGATAAGCCCGGAAACCTCGTCGAGAACCTGATGGGCCATATTCACATCCAGGAGGAGATATCCATGGTCTCCGCCGTCGTCCTGGACCCCAGGGCCGGAGAGCGGGTCCTGGACCTCTGCGCCGCCCCCGGCTCCAAGACGACCCAGATCGCCATGATGATGGAGAACCGGGGGCTTCTCGTCGCCAACGATCCCGCCAACGGGAGGGTGGCGTCCCTCCGCTCCAACTGCGAGAGGTCGGGGGCGATCAATGTCGCGGTGACCAGGTACGACGGTCGCCGCTTTCCAGCCCAGAAGTTCGACCGGGTCCTCGTCGACGTCCCCTGCACCGGCCAGGGGATGGCGAGAAAGGACCCCGCCGTCCTGGGCAGGTGGAGCCTGAAGCGTTCCCTCGACCTCCAGCGGCTCCAGGCGGCTCTTTTAAAGAGGGGGGCTGAGGTGGCAAGTCCCGGCGGTACCGTCGTCTACTCCACCTGCACCTTCGCCCCCGAGGAGAACGAGGCCGTGGTATCCCGGGTCCTGGACCAGGTCCGGGGGTTGAGCCTCCAGGAGGTCTGCGTCCCGGACCTTCAGGGCTCGCCGGGGCTCTCGGAGGTGGGCGGGTCCGCCTTCGGAGAGGAGATGAAGAGATGTGCCAGGTACTACCCCCACCAGAACGATACTGGAGGATTCTTTGTCGCAAAGCTCGTTAAGGAATAGGCAGCCCTTCCTGCCGGTGGACCGGGGAGAGGTGGCGGAGATGATGGGATCTCGTTTCGGGATCCCACCCCGGGCCTTCGAAGCCGTCAGTTTCTTTCGGAGGGGGCGTAACATCTGGGCCTTCAGCCTCGCAGATATCCCGGATCTGGACTATGAGGCTCTGGGGCTGCGGTTCATCTCCGTCCGGGGGCGGGTCCCAAAGCCGACGACCTATGCCCTCCAGCTCTTCGGCCGCTTCGCCACCAAGAACGCCGTCCACCTATCCGACGGAGAGGCGAGGAGGTTTATAGCCGGGGAGAGACAGCAGCTCTCGGCTCCCGTCGAGGACGGCTACGTGGTGGTATCTTATAGAGGGGACGTCCTGGGATGCGGTCTATATTCGAGAGGCGATCTGATCAGCCAGCTTCCCAAGGAGCGGAGGATCGAGGGAAAGGATATGGAGGGCTTTTCGGAGGTTTCGGAGGGGTGTGGCCGATGATATCGTCCGGGGCGCGGGAGCCCCCCGCCTCCGACGACCCCCTCCTCTCTTCGGGGCGGCCTCTCGGCAGCTCCACCCTCCTCGCCCTCTGGAAGGAGCCGTTGAGGCTCTTCCGCCTCGCAAACCTCCTTCGGGAGGGGTGGTGCGGCGACGTCGTCACCTACGTCGTCAACAGGAACGTCAACTTCACGAACAGGTGTGTTGGAAGCTGCAGGTTCTGCGCCTTCCGGCGTGACGACGGCTACCTGCTCTGCGAGGAGGAGATCCTGGCCCGGGTGGAGGAGGCGGAGAGGTTCTCTGCCACCGAGATCTGCATCCAGGGGGGGCTCGCCCCCGGCCTCGTCCTGGAGGACTACTGCCGGATCCTGGAGGCGGTGAGGGAGAACTATCCAAGGATCCACCTTCACGCCTACTCCCCCATGGAGGTCTTCTACATGTCGGAGAACTCCGGGACGACGGTGGAGGAGTCGATAAGGGAACTTAAGGCCTCCGGCCTCGGATCGATGCCGGGGACCGCAGCCGAGATCCTGGTGGACCGGGTGAGGGCTGAGATCTGCCCCTCGAAGCTCTCGACGGAGGAGTGGCGGGATGTGATCGTCACCGCTCATCGCCTCGGGGTTCCCACTACCTCCACCATCCTCTACGGCCACCTGGAGAGGCTGGAGGACCGGATCAGCCACCTCCACCTCCTCCGGGATATCCAGGCCGAGACCGGCGGGTTCACCGAGTTCGTCCTCCTCCCCTTCATGCCGGGAAACAACGATCTGGGGCCGTCGTCCTCCAGGGTGGATCCCTTGGAGAACCTCAAGATGCACGCCCTGGCGAGGGTCGCCCTCCACCCCCTCATCGGGAACATCCAGGCGAGCTGGGTGAAGCTGGGACGGGACCTGGCCGGGAGGACGGTCCACTGGGGGGTCAACGACCTGGGGGGGACCCTGATGGAGGAGAACATATCCCGGACCGCGGGGGCGGTGGAGGGGGAGTGGACGACCCCCGGCCAGTTCTGCGACCTGATCGAGAGGAACGGGAGGGTCCCGGTGGAGAGGACGACCCTTTACCGCCGGGTGGGGTGACCTCCACCTCATCCTCCCCGCCCACCCTTCCTCTCTTCCCCCACTCTTCCTCTCTTCTCCCACCCTTCCTCTCTTCCCCACCCTTCCTCCCCTCCCGGAGATCCCACGACGGTGGCAGAGGTGGGATGATCCCTCGGCCACTCCCACAACAAATATCATATAGGACTAGCGGTTCTACTAAAGGGGAGTGATCTATTGAACAAAATGTCCTCACTGGCGTTCATCTCCACAATGGCGGTGATCTTCGTCCTGGCCGGGACATCCCCGGCCTTGGGGGGCTTGCAGACGGTCACCGTCACCGGGTCGACGACGGTAATGCCCCTGGTGGAGGTCTCCGCCGAGGTTTTCAACATGCAACAGACCGGCATCATGGTGACGGTCAGCGGCGTCGGTGGTTCCGGGGTGGGGATCAAGAACGTCGCCAGCGGCTTCTCCTCCATCGGGATGTCCTCCCGGGAGGTGAGGGACGATGAGGTCGCCCTGTACGGCGACAACTTCAGAGAGTATCTTGTAGGCTACGACGCCATATGCATCGCCGTCAGCCGATCGGTATACGAGGGAGGGGTCACCAACCTGACCAGAGATCAGCTCCGGGGGATATTCGACGGGAACGTGACGAACTGGGGAGATCTCGGGGGCCCCGATCTCGATATCTACGCCGTCGCCCGGATGGTCGGCTCGGGGACCGGCGACCTCTTCAACGAGATGGTGATGGGAGACCTGGCGACGGAGGCCCTCGGCGCCTCCACCTACGCCCAGAACAACGCCGAGATGAAGACGGCGATAACCAAGAGCGATAAGGCGATAGGCTACCTCGGCTTCAACTACGTCCAGGACGGCCCCCTCCGGGCCGTCGCCTACGAGGGGATCTTCCCCACCGCCGAGAGCATCAGGGACGGCACCTACCTCCTCACCCGTCCCCTCTACGTCATCACCTGGGGGGAGCCCGACGCCGGCGAGAAGGCCTTCATAGACTTCCTCCTGGGGGAGGCGGGCCAGTCCCTGGTGGAGGAGATCGGCTTTCTCCCTGTAGAAGCTCTTCCCCTGAGCTGAAAGAATTAGAACAAAAAAAGAACAAAAAAGTTGGAGGGAGCGGCGCTTGGGCCTCGGGCGTCAAGCGCCTCTCGTTTACCATCGTGATCTTCTGTGATATCTTATCAACAGGTTCTGCAGTACTGGGCCTGAGCGGTGTCGTTCCAGGCTTCTCCCCAGGCTACGTCCCGGCAGGTGGAGTCGAAGACCTCCTTCTCGCCCCACATCCTGTCGTCTTCGTCCATCCCGTCGTAGCCGCCGAAGCAGCAGGAGAGCCAGTCCGCCCTCGGCTTTGAACCCGTACAGGTGGTGCCTATCTCCATCTCTTTCTTGATCCTGAAAGTTCCGTGGTAGTTCTCATCGATCTCGACGAGGGGGTTCTTCCATCCGTGTTGCTTGGCGGAGTCGAGCTTCGTGAGGAGCTGGCCGATATGGACCGCACCTTCAATTACCTCTTCCTCTATCCTCATGCTTGTTTTGCTGGATCCATCTTTGGGTGAGGTGGTGTAGCGTGTAGTAGTCCCTTTACTCGGAAGCACCCTCTCTTTATTCTCGAGCACGACACCTATGTCCTTCTTGAAGGCCGAGGCGTACTCGATCTGGTGGAGCATCGAGACACCTAGACTATTACCACTGCACCCGCTGCCGTCATAGTTCTTGGCTTCGGTCCTCTCCTTCAGCTTGGAGCTGTAGACGATGGGGTTTCTCTCGTACCATCCGGTCCCGTAGACCATCGCCATCGGGGAGTAGGTCATCTCGTTCTGCTCCACAAAGGAGATGTCGCTGTTATAAGTTGTAACCCAACTGGAAGTCTTGGATTCATATAGCCCTACATGCGTATTCTGATCAAGAGAGTGTGCGCCGCTGGTGCTCTGATTCGAGCTCAAAAGGATCGCAGCGTCCATGGACCCGCTGCCGTGCATGTAATTTTTGAACTGGAGGGTGTTGGTGTTCACCTTCTGATACACCATGGCATAACCCTCCCCTTCCACGTCCTGCTCCAGAGTCTGCGTATTCTTAATGTAGTAACCCGCCGGGTTTCCCGCAGCCCACGCCGGGGCGGTGGTTGCCAGCATCACCAGGAGCGCCGCTGTAACCCTCATCATCGTCCCTGTACTTACCATATTCATCCCTCCTCCGAATTATCCGATATTATCTGGCCATTCACTGACATTTTATGCTATATATTCCTTTCTAAGTCTTAATTAAACTTAAAATCCGTAAAAAGTTAACACTTATTCTTAAATCTATGACTATCTGATATACGAAAAGCTCCCCGCGCAGACCTTCTCCGCGGGCCCAGTTATCGAGGGGTGCAAGGGCCGCCTTCCGGGGGCGTCCGACCCCTGCCGTCCTATTTTAAAACTGTCTTTCTATGGAAAGGGATATATTCATGGGATGCTCGGATAATGCAGATGAAAGGGAGATGACTGCGATATGCAAAGAGGGTTACTTCGAATGATGGTCGTCCTGGCGGTCTTCGCCGTCGCATCATCCTTCGCCGCCGCATCGACGGCGTCGGACGATGGAGACGACCTTCCCAAGACCGAGATGCTGGAAGATATGGGTGGGGAGAAGAACGATACCTTGAACGATTCTTTATCCCTCCCTGATATCGTTCCATCGATGGACGGCGCCAACGTGACCGTCAAGGCCGGGGATGACGCCATCGAGACGGAGCCGTCCGGGGTCGGCGGGACCGATCCGGCGATGATCCCCGAGGGCGGGGTCGAGGCCGGAGCCGCCGATGCCTCGCCGGAGGCCGAGCCCCTGGCTCCCGTGGTCGGGGGGCCTGCCACCGGATCGCCCACCCCCTTCACCGCCACCATGACCGCCGTCCCGGCGGTCGCCGACCTCTACGTAGACCTGACGGCGGGGAAGGTCTACAACGAAGATCGGCTGGTGGCGATGTACCTCGTCGGAGCCGAAGGGGTGGAAGAGGACTTTCCAGGGGTGGTGATGGTCCAGTTCGATCTATCCGGCCTTGAGGTCGGGGCTTCCGACGTCGCCGTCCTCGTCCTCAAGGCGGAGTCGGTGGAGAAGATCGGCGATGAGATGGCGGGGATAGTCACGGCGCCGGTCACCTCCGAGTGGTCCGAGGGCTCCAGCCCCACGGCCCTGACTTTGAATATGTTCGCCACCTTCTTCATGATCACGGGCGGAGATTACACCGACTTCCGTCAGGTGGGGATGAACTTCGGTGGGGACGAGGTCTTCGCCTTCGACGTCTCCGAGCACGTCAAGGGGGCGGATGGGGAGAAGATCTCCTTCCTCCTCCTGGCGGTAGGGGACACCGACTACAAAGTCACCTTCAGATCCCGGGAGACGGGAGAGGGGCCGACCCTCCTCGTAGGACCCTATCCAGCAGCTCCGGCGGCCGCCGTCTAGACGGCCGTCCGGATGGGGAGAATTGATCTGGCGGCGGGATCTGATCCGGAAGGTACGGGGGCCTTTGGCCCCCCCCCAAGGCCGCCAGATCCACAAATTTTCAAGGGACAATATTTCGAAGATCTGACATTATTTTTATACAAATTATATTACAAATTTTTTCAGCTCTTAGGAAATGGTCATCTATAACGAAGAAGATCATCAGTTCATCGGAGCTGGTGGAAGGTTACGGACTGGATCGTGGCGGTGCTGGTGGCCGAAGGGATGGCCCTGGCCGCTTTCGTCTACTATCTCGATCACAAGAGGCGGATGGCCCTCCTGGAGAAGGGGATCGTCGAGGAGGATTCTGCCGATCTCCGGCTCGAGAGGCGCCTTTTGAGCGGCCTACTTCTCCTCCTGGCGGGGGCGGCCCTCATCATATCCCCCAGCCTCGGCAGGGCTGCGGGGCTCGAGGTCGACCTAACCTTCCACCTCCTCTTCCTGGGATTCGTCGCCTTCTCTGGAGGCCTCGCCATGATCCTCGGCTGGTGGTTGCTGAAGAGAGAGCTGGCTCGCTCATCCAAATAGGACGCGGGTATCCGCGGAGATCTCAACGGCGGATCTTCCCGCCCGCGCCGAAAGCCTTAAAGCAGTGAACTTCAATTCTCAAGTATTAAACTAGAATAATCAAGGCGTTCCTATGTGTCGAAGACGAGACCTCCCCGATAGACGGGTTCAAAGATCGATCCGAGCTCTGCACTGTCCTACAAGATGGAAGATAATCCGGTGCATAGGCGAGGGCGAGAGGAGCACCAGGGAGATATTTGAGGAACTAGGTCTGGGGGAGGAGATCTCCCTGGCTGGACTGTACTATCACATCTCCGCCCTCAAGGAGGCTGAGATCGTTGAGCTGGCCAGCTATAGAGAGGATAGGGGCGGAGCCCCGGAGAAGGTCTGGAGGCTGAAGACCCGAAGAATCGTTATCGATCTGTTGGAAGAATGATGGTTATGAGGTGCGATTATGTGCTGTGGAGATAGAGAGATATCAGGTGCCGCCCACGACGGAGGGGCGGGGAAGAGTTGCGGATGCCACGACCCGGGCCACCATGGTGCCGTCCATCGAGCTTACGGCCGGTTCGGCGAAGGCGGAATCAGCTGCTGCGGAGGAGAAAGACCGCGGAGCCGGGAGGAGATGATATCGATCCTGGAGGGGTACAGGGGATCTCTGAAGAGGGAGCTGGAACGGGTCGAAGAGAAGCTGGAAGAGCTGAAAGGGGATCTCTGAAGGAAGACCCAACCCGGCTTGAAGGTCCTATTGATGGGCGCACTTCCATTGAAGCCGCAAACCCCTCCGGGAAGGTGGAGAAGATGAAGGCCATCGAAGTCCGGGGTCTTACGAAGCGCTTTGGGAGCTTGACAGCCGTCGAAGACGTCAGCTTCGAGGTGGAAGAGGGGGAGGTCTTGGGCCTTCTCGGCCCCAACGGGTCGGGGAAGACCACCACCATCAGGATGCTCGTCGGCCTCTCCCGCCCCTCGGAGGGGGACGCCAGGGTCCTCGGCTTCGACCTATCCTCCGGGATCCACAAGGCGAAGAGGGGGATCGGGGTCGTCCCCGACAGCTCAAACCTCTACGACGAGCTCTCGGCGAGGGATAACCTCCTCTTCATGGCGAAGCTCTACGGCGTCCCGAAGGGGGTCCGGGAGGAGAGGACGGAGGAGCTCCTCCGGGCCTTCGGCCTTTTCGACCGGAGGAACGACAGGTTCGGGACCTTCTCCCGGGGGATGAAGAGGTCTCTCACCATCGCCGCTGCCCTCGTCCACGATCCCAAGCTCCTCTTCCTCGACGAGCCGACGGTGGGGCTCGACGTGGTGGCTGCCCGCTCCCTGCGAGACCTCATCTCCGACCTCCACCACCGGGGCCTCACGATAATCCTCACCACCCACTATCTGGAGGAGGCGGACCGGCTCTGCGACCGGATCGTCATCCTGGTGAAGGGTAGGGTCGTCGCCGTCGATACCCCCGGGGGGCTTAAGAGGTCTGCCGAAGAGGGGTCCGTCATCGAGGCCTCCTTCAGAGGGGCTGCCTCGGACCATTCGGCCGACCTATCGGCCCGCCTCCCCGGATCAAAGGTCGTCGTCCTCGACGGGATGAGGCTGAAGATCCTGGGTGGAGATCCAACTCGGGTTTTGGAGGAGCTCGTCGGTTTCTCTAGGTCTCACGACCTCGGCCTTGAGGCGGTCAACAGCATGAAGCCGACCCTCGAGGACGCCTTCGTCAGGATCACGGGCCTCAGCCCCGCGGTGATGGCAAAAGAGAAGGGGGGGAGGTGAGAATGGTCCGAGACGACCTGCGGTGCATATATGAGATCGCCGCCAAGGATATGAGGACCTACTACCTCAAGCCTCCGGCGATAAGCTGGGGGATCGTCTTCCCCGTCGCCTGGACCCTCGCCTTCTACCTCAGGAGCCCCGGCGACTTCGAGGAGCTCGTACCGGGGCTGATCGCAATGACGATCCTCTTCAGCACCACGGCGGCGGAGGCGGTGGTGATAAACTTCGAGATGAGGCTCGGGTCCCTGGAGAGGCTCCTCCTGGCGCCGGTGAGCATAGGCGGGGTCCTCCTGGGAAAGGTCCTCGGCGGCTTTCTCTTCGGCCTCTTGATGACCGCGGCGGTGACGGCAGGAACGGTCCTCGCCATCGGCCTTCGCCCCGACCTCACAATCCTCATCCCCGTGGCGGTCCTCTCTCTCTTGGTCTTCTCGTCGATGGGCGCCCTCTTCAGCGTCGGCTTCAAGGAGGTCTTCGAGGCCCAGACCTTCTTGAACCTCCCGAGGTTCCTGATGGTCTTCCTCTGCGGCGTCGTATATCCGATATCTGCGATGCCCGCCCCCCTCCAATCCATCAGCCAGCTCCTCCCCCTCACCTACACCGTTGAGGGGCTCCGGGGAGCCTTCTCGGCGGCACCGTCAAGCCCCCTTCTGGACTCTATCGTCCTCGCCGGGTTTTTCGTTCTCTTCATCTTTCCTGCGATTAGGCTCCTCAGGAAGAGGTTTGAGTAATCCTCGACCTAAACTGCGGGGCAGTTAATAACCATGGCCTCACTGATAGCGAAAAAACAGCGTGTCTAGTTAATAAAATTATAACTATGTATCAGGCATAATTAAGCTTACTGATCCCGTATTTAGCCTGCATGGTTATTAAACTTGCGGAGTTTAGACCTCGAAGCCTTTTGACCTGACCGGTCTTCCCGGCCTCTTCAGACGGAGGGGTCGGGCTCTCAAAGGCCCGTCTCCCTGAGCAGGGGGTTTTGAGGTGTACCCTTAGATGAAGGTGCCTTCGGCATTTCGGCGGCATTTTAGGGTGCGGAAAATCCGAAAAAAATCCAAGAGCATGCGGGTTTGGGCGGCAATGGCCGTCTCTCGAAGCTTCTGGGGCGACGGACGTATCGGCATTTATGAGGATTCTGTAGTGGTTGTGGGGGCACATTCGCCGAGCACGTCTCACGATTCATTGCCATTGTTATATTCTATCCATATGTAAAAGGATTTAAGTAATAACGAATAAACATGTTTGTAGGATCCGGGCTATCACCGAACGCTCTGATATGGGCTATCAAATCCTTCATCGTAGGGACAGCTCCGTCTCACCTGGTGGATTATGTCTGATAGGAAGATATGAGATGGTTGAAGGGATCCAGAGATTTTTCGGTGGCCCGCAGGGATTTGGAATCATCGAGATTTGGAGGATGAAAGAGGTGCGACTCAAAGGTTTATCGACTTTGATGGTGATCTTCGCGGTCCTGGCGGTCCAGGCTGCGGCCGAAGACATCGACGATCTGATATCGAATTTGAAGGGCGGGATTTTGAGCGAGAGGGTGAACGCTGCGAGGGCTCTCGGCGATCCAGGTGATGCGAGGTCTGTTGATCCTCTCATGGAGGCGTTGGACGATGAGAGTTCCATAGTCCGATCGACCGCTGCGGAAGCCCTCGGCCAGATCGGCGACTTGCGGGCCGTCGGTCCTCTGACGGAGGCCCTCAAGGACGGCGACTCCTGGGTAAGATCTAACGCCGCGAGGGCCCTCGGCCAGATCGGCGATGCCGGAGCGGTGGATCCACTAACAGGAGCCCTCATGGACGAAAACTCTAGGGTCAGGAGCGAGGCGTCTAGGGCCCTCGAGAGTCTTGGAGCAGACATCGATGATCTGGATATTCAGGTATGGAGGCTGAAGAACGGTGCGGCTTCAGATCGGGCGGATTCTGCAAGCAAGCTCGGCGATATGGGCGACCCGAGAGCCCTGGAGCCCTTGATCGCGGCCCTCGAGGACGACGACCACCTCGTTCGCGAGAAGGCTGTGGAGGCACTAGGCAAGACCGGCGACCTCGGAGCAGTCGAGCCGCTGATCGAAGCCCTCGATGATGAGGAGAAGGCGGTCCGGGAGGCTGCATCCAGGGCTCTCCAGAGCCTGGAAAATCTTGCGGCTTCTGAGGTAGTCGATGAGCTGGAGGATGTCGCGCCACCATCAGATGAGGTGGAGGACAGAATAACAGATCTTGAGGACGAAGACCCATCGGTGAGATGGATAGCTGCCGAGGCTCTGGGCAAGCTGGGGGACGCCAGGGCTGTGGAGCCCCTGATCGCAACCCTAGATGACGACGACCCGTCGGTTAGATGGGAGGTTGTCCGGGCCCTCGAGGCGATAAATGATCCTAGGGCCGTCGAGCCCCTGATAGCAGTCCTCGATGACGAGGACTGGCGGGTCAGGTGGGAGGCCGCGAGAGCCCTGGGAAATATGGGGGATGGGAGGGCAGCGGATATTCTGACCGATCTGCTCGAGGATGAGAACTCCATCGTCCGCAAGGCGGCTTCTGAGGCTCTGGAGAAGCTCGGGGCCAGCTAGCCCCGACTCCTTTTTGATCTATCCAAGATCGTTGTTTCCATCCTCTTTATGCCGCCTGGGTTTTGGGATCAAATTGTTGGGATCGAAACATCCTTGTCATAACTAAATGCTGATTGGTCCATCTATGCCTATTCAACGTCAACGTATCTGCTACGCTCATCGATATCTCTTATTGCGGCGTCTTTAGTAACATATATATCAATCTATAGCATAATAGACATGCATGAACTGCCGAAAAGTTAATACATAAGGTTGACAACGGGATATGGTTCTTCCGGCTCCCGTCCCGGAGATCCCTCGAGGGCTCATTCACCTCAACTCTCTCTCGTCACCGACCATCGCCGGGGCCCGGGATGCGGGGCTGGAAGATCTCATTAAAGAGCCGAACCGATATCCCGTCCCGCCCCGAAAGCCCTCCTGCGAGTAAAATGGACATTGCCTAACTCCTTCTCGCAAGAGGGCCGGGAAGGCGGGGCAGGATAGTGGGATAATCCTATCATCGTGATTAATAATGGCATGGACACAAATGTGTATTCGATAAGCAAAATAGGCATGGTTCCAATTAATGTTGTGTCATTTCGTCTTAAGTCTAAATTATGAATTGCTCTGGGTCAATAACTTTGAGAGGTCGTCGGGCCAGGCGCGGTGAGGGGATTGACAAAGGTAAAGATAGAGGGACTGAAATTCAGCTACGGTAAAACCAGGATCTTGGACGGCCTGGATATTGCCGTCGCCGACCGGGAGGTCCTCAGCCTGGTGGGCCCCAACGGCTGCGGGAAGACGACCCTTATCAAATGCATATCAGGGATCCTCAGGCCCCAGGGTAGGGTCTTTTTGGGGGAGAGGAATGTTGCGTCGATGACCAGGCGCGAGGTGGCACGGTATATCGGCTACGTCCCGCAGTCGACGACGAGCGTCCTCACGACCACGGTCTTCGATACCGTCCTGATGGGAAGGAAGCCCCATATGGGATGGCGGGTAGGATATAAGGACATCGACCTGGTGGTCGAGATGATGAAGCTCCTCCACGTCGAGGAGTTCGCCCTCCGGGACTTCTCGGAGCTCTCCGGCGGCCAGAAGCAGAGGGTCCTCATCGCAAGGGCCTTGGCCCAGGAGCCAGAGGTCCTCCTCCTGGATGAGCCGACCTCAAACCTGGACATAAGGCACCAGCTGGAGGTGATGGAGACCGTCCGGTCCCTCGTCAAGAGGACGGGGGTATCCGCCATCCTCGCCATACACGACCTCAACCTCGCCACCAGGTACTCCGACACCCTGGTGATGTTGAAGGACGGGAAGGTCCACGCCTTCGGCGATCCCTTCACCCTCCTGACGAAGGAGAATATCAGGACGATCTTCGGGGTCGAAGCGGCGGTGATGAGGGACCTGGACCGGCCATACGTGGTACCTCTACGGTCGTTGGATGGAGAAAGAGCCTGAACCGTCTCGCACTTCCACCCCGATCCCCGGTCCATGGATCATGGGAGTTCAGATCCGGTCGAAGAGCTCCTCGTCCTGCCTCTCCGAGACCTCCCAGGCGAATTCCTCCAATGAGGAATAGTTCCCGGACCCGATCTCCTCCATTATCCGGTCTTTCACCTTCAGGGTGAGGCTTTCTCCTCCGGCGGAGAAGGCGGCCTCGGCCCTCCCCAGGTCGACGGTGGTGATGTTCCCCTTCCCCATGGTGCAGCCGGTGGAGATCTGGATACCGTCCACAAGACAGGAGATCGGTGGGGTCGTCCCGGTCTTGACGGTGGACTCAATCTCTTTGTGGCCCGATGATCCCAGCTCCTTCAGGGCCAAGATCCCCATCCTTATTCCCAGGACCAGAAAGGGGCCGAGATGGCCGTGGAACTCGGTCCCGCGCTCTATCAGCTCCTTCAGGGGGACGTTCTCCGGATCGATGGTCTTCATCTCCAAAGTGATCACCAATATTACAGATTTTCTTACAAATATCGCTTTTTAATGGCTAGATATTTAACTGTTCTCCCGGTAGCCATCCAACTAGCCCTTCCATCAGGGGCTGAGATCTGCTGCATCTTGAATCAGGAGATATTGACCTTGATATGGTAGCAAAGAATAGCGAAGAGATTACGTTTATGACTTATATAAATGAATAGAAATATGAATAACTGTGAATTGAATCATAGTTTAATTGATTTTAGTCGTAATACAGCGAAATCCTTATTACGATCTGCGATATTCTTTTCAACCTCTAAAATGGGACGCATGACATGATGCTGATATCACGCTGATATAAACGGGGGCGGTTTGTCGGGTCTTGCCATCCTCTTCCGCCCCTTGAGATCGGAGGGCCTTCCTAGGATCTGGCCCCCATATCTTCCATCCGATCTCCAATGGAGGGAGCGATTGAGCATAATTGAGCTTGAAGGGATCTATACGGCGTACGAGGGCGGGGATAAACCGGTGATAAGGGGGTTATCCCTATCGGTCAAGTCGGGGGAGTACGTGGTGATCGGGGGGCCCAACAGCGCCGGGAAGACGACTCTGCTGGAGTCGATCAACGGCCTCGTCAGGATCACCCATGGGACCGCCTCCGTATGCGGCCTCGACCTGCGATGCTACGGAAACGAGGTCAGAAGGAAGGTGGGCTACGTCGTCCAGAACTTCTACTTCGACCCCTTCACCCCCTTCACCGTCGAAGAGGTGGTGATGATGGGCAGGTACGGTAAGATGGGCCTCTTGAAGCGGCCTTCTAGGTCTGACCGGGAGGCGGCCTTCGAGGCGATCCGCCTCCTGGGGATAGAGGATCTAGCCTCCAAGACTATCGGGACCCTGAGCGGCGGCCAGCAGCAGAAGACGATGATCGCCCACAACATCGCCAAGGAGCCCGAGGTTCTGATGCTCGACGAGCCCTTCAGCAACCTCGACTTCAACGCGAGGGAGTACCTCCAGGGGGTCTTCAAATCCGTTGCCAAGAAAGGGACCCCCGTCCTCCTGGTATCCCACGCCTTCGACGGCCTCCCCGACATCCGGATCCACCTGGTGGTGATGAATAAAGGCCGGATCACCTACGACGGCGTATGTGATGCGGGAGAGGTAGAGTCGATCATCAGGAAAGAGAGCGGAGGGGGACTTAGATGCTCGAGTTTCTGATCGAGAACAACGTCGTCTGCAGGGCCGTCGAGGCGATGGTCTTCGCCTCCATAGCTTGCAGCATCCTCGGGGTCATCATCTCCAGGATGAACCTCTCCTCCATTGGGTTCACCATGTCCCACGCGGCCTTCGCTGGGGCCGCCATCGGGATGTTCCTGGAGATAAACCCCCAGGTGACGGCGATATTCTTCAGCGTCGCTGTCGCCGCCCTGATTGGCCCCGTCTCCGACAAGGCGAAGATGGCCGCCGATGCGACCCTGGGGGTCCTCTTCGCCATGTCGATGGCGGTGGCCATATTCCTGGTATCCTACATGCAGTATTCGGGGAGGGGCCTCTCGGCGGGGAGCCTCCTCTTCGGAAACGTCATCTCCCTTTACCGGGAAGATATATACGCCCTCGCCGCCGTCTCGGCGCTCACCATCATATTCGTTCTGGCGTTCTATAAAGAGATAACCGCCATAATGTTCAATATGAAGATCGCCGAGGCCTCTGGCGTTCGGGTGAAGCTGATTTATTATATCCTCCTCTTCATCGTCGCCATATCCGTATCACTAACCCTCAACATCGTCGGAGGGCTTCTGATATTCGTTCTCCTCGTCACTCCTGCGTCCATAGCTAGCCAGTTCTGTTTCAACGTCAGGAGCATGTTCGTTGCAGCACCCCTTGTCGCCCTATCGATCAGCGCCTTCGGCGTCTGGGCAGGCTTTGAGTACACCCTCCCCATCGCCCCCCTAGTAGCGCTCCTCCTCACTTCCGCCTTCGGAGTATCCGTGCTAGTATCCTTCAAGAGGCGGATCAACTACAAAAAATATTAGAATATTGGTATGTGTTTAGCTCGTCTCAATCAGCACCATCAAAGCCATTTCTTGATATCTCGCGTGGCAAGCTCTGGCGAGCTAATTTCGAGTAACTGTGGCTTTAGATGTTGTTTTCCTACTTGTCGCAAGTTGTTCGTCGGCATGCATTCGTTGACCAAAACCAACATCATGCTGTCGATTCGGGGGGAGCTAAACACGTACGAATATTTTACATTCTAGGGGTGAGAATATCATATAAAGATATATTTAATCGTTGTGAAAGATACAAAATTCTTAAATATATCGTAATACTAAAAAGTCATCATGTATTCAAAGAGATCCTGGAGCCTGATCATGCTGATCCTGGCGATCTTTCTGATCGCCCCATCCATCGCCGATCAGGCCTCGGAAAAGATGAAGATCGTATCAACTACCAGCGTTCTCATGGACCCGGCCACCTTCATCGGCGGCGAGAGGGTCGAGGCGATAACCATCGCCGATCCGACCCTTTGCCCGCACCTCCAGGCGGATATTATCCCCAACCGGATACAGCTGAATATGGCCTTCATCAGAAACGCCGATGTCTTCATGGCTTACAACGACAACAACGACAAGAACTTCAACATGCCCGCCGTCGATAAGTTCATGGCGGCGAACGACTTCGGAGCCGTCGAATGGAAGAAAGTCTCCGATCCCTCCCGGGGCTGGAACACCCCGACGACCGCCAAGCTCCTGGCTGCGGAGGTATTGGGTTGGCTGATCGAGGAAGATCCAGCGGGGGAGGCATATTATCAAGGGCGTTACGATGAATATCTGATGACCTTCAACGCCGTGGAGCCCACGGAGGAAGAGAGGTCTCGCCTGCAGGAGACGAAGGTCATCGTCATGCTCTGGCAGAGGGAGCCGGTCGAGAACTGGCTGGGGATGGAGGTCGTCAATTTCTTCGCCCCTGAGTTCGCCATGGGTGGGACCAAGACCGCCGACAAGATCGTAGACGACATCATCGCCAGCCCTGAGAAGTATCAGGACGTAGCCTACGTCATCGAGAATATGCAGTCCGGGGAGCTGGCAAAGGGGATCGAGGAGGCGCTGCGGGACAGGGGCATAAACGCGGAGCGGATTATATTCACCAACTTCCCTCGATCGGTATCAGGGGTCAATACGATAGCAGAGGTCCTCGACTACAATAAGAACCTGGTCCTGTCAACTACCCGCCAATGAATTGGCGGGCATGATGCTCGCCAGTATTGAGGGCTTGCGGCTCCGCAAAAAATCGGGCCACGATGGGCAGGTTGACTGCTACCCTTGCAGCTATGTTTCGAGCTGCGACGTTGTCAGCAGGGCCAGAGAAACCACAGCAGACACAATCAAACTGATACCGAGTAGGTCGGTTTGACCGGGATATATGATGACAAACGGGGCATTCCTGGTACTTATAGGCAGGATCGATGTAGACCACAGGAACTCCAGCGATCGCTGCCTTGTACTCGACGAACTGCCTGAGCTGATAGAATACCCAGCTATGCTGTTTGCGTCTCTGAGCCTTCGAAACCGTCATCCCCTCCCGGATACCCTGAAGATCTTCGAGGGCGATCACGGAAGAGGTGTCTTTGGCTTTCGCAACCAGTTTTTTGGAGATGCAGTGGTTCACGTCCCGACGAAACCTAGCCTCTCGACCCGAGAGTCTCTTGAGATGACGTTTGGTGCTATCGGTCCCACAGCTTTGAAGATCGGCCTTGAGGTTATCTATCTTGGATCGAACGTTCTCGATACCGTCACCGGAGAACTCTTCGTCGGTCGAATCAACGGCAATGTTCTTGATCCCGAGATCGACGCCGATAACACCAATCGGTTCGATCTTGGGAGACTCAGGAACTTCAACGACGACGCAGAGATAATACTCACCCCGTTCGAAAATGAGGTCGGCCTGTCCTCGGATCCGATTGAGCCGGGGTTCGTGGTACTCGCAGATGACAACAGGGACCTTTATCCTGCCTTCGAGAGTCAAGAGAGAAACGAGATGGAGACCTTTCCAGGACACGAGTCTCTGATCGTAGACGACAGATCCGTCAGGATCGAAGGTCGGTTTTATCGATTTATCTCTCTTGTAGGCTTCGCAGGTCTTAGAGATGGCTCTGACCGCCATCTGAGCGGAGAGGTTAAATTGTTCCCGAATCGGATAATAAACGACCTTCTGCAACTCGATCTTATTGGCGGTATGAAGCTCAAACGCTTTGTCAGCCACGAAGTTGCAGGCGGCGTTAAACTGATGCATCGTCTGGCGAATAGCTTGAACCTGTTCTGGAGTTGGTTCAAGTTTGACCTTCAGCGTCTGCATCATGTATATAGACATATAATATCTATAGATATGAACCTTTCGGTGCCAAAGAGAAGCGGGAGTAGGGACGCATTCCTCCCTTGACTGAAGTCGTGGGCATCCTGCTAAGATTTTCGTGAAGGACGAAAGCCCCACATCCCTCATGATAGGAGCCGTCTCGGGTATCTAGCGGCCCTCTCTTATAGCGCGGGGTGCAGGGGTAGAGAAAACCCCGGTTTTTAGGCCGGGGATGAATCGTATCCCGCCTTAAGCCGTGAATCTTTAAATACTATGGCAGCATAAGTGAGCATAATGCTTAAAGCCTTTAAATATAGGATCTTTCCGACAAAAGCACAGCGGTCTAAGATGGAACAGACCTTGGAGCTGTGCAGATGGACCTATAACGAGACTTTAGCATATCGGAAAAACTCTTTCGAACAAGAAGGTAAATCCATATCTAAGTATGAGACTCACTACTTACTGCCAGAGTGGAAGAAAAACAAACCAGAACTAACGGAGGTATTCTCTCAGACCCTCCAGAACGTCCAAGAACGGGTAGATCTGGCCTTTAAAGCGTTCTTCCGAAGAGTCAAAGCAGGAGAGGCCCCTGGGTATCCCAGGTTCAAGGGGAAGGGATGGTATGATTCGTTCACCTATCCACAGCTGGGATTCAAACTGTCTTTCGGGAAGCTGCGCCTCTCCAAGATCGGAGATGTCAAGATCAAGCTTCACCGACCCATCGAAGGCGAGATCAAGAGGTTGACCGTTCGGAGATCTTCGACCGGAAAATGGTTTGCCTGCTTCTCAGTGGAGATCGATGATCATCCGAAGCCTCCCTGGAAAGATGGGTTGATGGTAGGCATCGATGTGGGGCTGGAGAGTTTCGCTACGCTGTCCAATGGAGAGAAGATCGATAACCCACGGTTCTTCAGATCTGAGGAGAAGGCGTTGGCCAAAGCTCAAAGACGACTATCCAAATATGACAAGGGAACTCCTGAAAGGAGGAGAGCTCTCAATGTCGTCCAGCGGACCCATGAGAGGATAGCCAACCGCAGATACGATTTTGCTCATCAGGTCAGTCACAACCTGGTCGAAAGGTTCGGGCTGATCGCTTTCGAGGATCTGAGTATCACGAATATGCTTAAAAACCACTGCCTGGCTAAGAGCATATCAGACGCTGCCTGGAGGATGCTAGTGATAACCACATCGTACAAGGCTGAGAGCGCCGGTTCGATGGTGGTTCTAGTAGATCCCAGAAACACAAGTCAGCTATGTTCCAGGTGCGGTCTTAAAGTGCCGAAGTCCCTATCGGATCGGGTCCATGAATGTCCTCAATGCGGGCTGGTCATGGACCGTGACGAGAATGCTGCGATTAACATTCTGAGACTGGGACTACAGTCTCTGCCAAAAGCTAGAAGCTCCGCCCTTCAGGGCGGGGAGTAGTCACTTCAAAGGAAAGCATCAGCTCATATCTCGACCCCTCAAAGCTGCGATCATCGATCCTTCTCCTGCTCCTCCAATCAGAAGAGGCCCCGTCTACAAGATCCGATAGGTTCCCGCCCACGAACCTCTGAGGTTTGGAGAATAAAATGAGAAAAATAAAAGAATTATGCGGACCCGTATCCCGGGTCCGCATTCGACTTCATGCTGGCGCCAGCCTCTCGGCGTACCTGTCGGGGATCCCGGCCAGCCGACCGTCGCCCTTCTCTATCGGGGGATACAGGAAGACCCCACCCTGATCGAGGTCGAAGTCTTCTCCCAGGAACCTGGTGATATACTCCTGGTGGATCGCCTCCGGGTCGAGGTCATCGAAGACCTCGGGGAGGAAGGCCTTTGCCATGTATGCGGCGCCGATGAGGCCGCCGGTGGCGTCATTTCTGAAGGAGCCGCTCCCGAGATAGACCTTTCCTTCCTTCACCGCCCTCATCTCCGCCAGCACCGGCCGGCTGGCGAAGGCATCCCTTGCGGCCTTTATCTCCGCAGGGTCGGTGGCATCGTAGCCGTTGGCCGGTTCCAGAGAGAGGCCGCTATAGGTGTGGGCAACTAGATGGAGGTATATGAAGTCGGGGTCCGACTCTATCACCCACTCCGGATCGACTTGAATGTTGTACGAAGATCCGAAGAACTCGGGGAGGTCCTCAGCCATCACCTTGACCCCGGTGAGGACCGCCATCTGGGTGAGGGTGTCGATCATGGAGTAGGTCCTGAAGGTCCCGGTGTCGAGGTGGGCGTAAGGGTAGGCGCAGATCAGCACCTTCGCCCTCTCCTCCTCGGGGATTCCGGCTGCCCTGGATCTTATCTCCTCCACCCATCCCAGGTTCCAGCGGATGAACTCCTCCGCCCTCTCCTCCTCGTCGAGGATGTAGCCTAGCTTCCTCACCCCGTCGACGTACTTCGAGTTTGCTGGGTCTTTCAGATCGGGGTAGTAGAGGCCGAGGAAGACGACGTCCACCCCCGGCAGGTTATCGGCCTTGGACTTGATGTTCATGGGTGAGAAGGTGAGGAGGAGGTCGGGGTCTGTGCTGAGGACCGCCTCGTAGTCCGGCTCGTTCATCTGGCCGACGTTCTTCCTCTTGGCGAGGTCCGGGAACTGTGCCTCGCTCTTGGCGACGGCGTAGTCGATCCCCACCACCTTATCCTTTGAGTTGAGGATGGAGACGAGCTCCGCGTTGTCGAGGTACTCGACGACGATCCTCTCGACGGGCTTGTGGACGGCGACGGGCTCGCCGTTTCCGTCCAGGATCCAGAGGACCTTCTCTTCACCTTTGATGATCGCCTCGATCTGGGCTATGTCCTCCTCGTCTATGACGCCGTCTCGATTGGCGTCGGCGAGATCGGTCTTCTCGTATCTCCCATCGATGATCCCCCGGAGGTATTCGATATCTTTCTCGTCGATGACATCGTCCATGTTGGCGTTGCCGAAGATCCCCAGGGCTGCGCAGGCCGGCACCGCCGCCAGAGCCAGGGCGACTAAGGCGATAGCAAATCTATCGATCGGAATCTTAGGGATCATTCAGGCCACCGCCGGATAGTAGTAGGTGTTCTTGTTGGCGACCTCCTTAGAGATCCCCATCATCTCCAGGTACTCCAGGTGGGCCTCTCTTGGGTTGAGGTCGTCGAAGATCTCCGGGTAGAACCACTTCGCCAGGAGGAGGAGCGCCGACGGATAGTTGGGGGTGACGGCATGATCGTTGGTGATGACGTAGACCCGTCCGTTCTTCACCGCGTCGACACCGTCGAACCCCGGAAGGGCTTTGATCTGATCGGAGTATGCCCGCAGGAGGGAGTCGTCCTCGTTCTCATAGGGCCTCACGCCAGCTCCCATGGCCCTGCCGACGATCACCTCGGGGTTCTGCTCCAGGACCCACTCCGTCTCGATCTCGCCGTACTCGTTGTCGGTGTCCAGGTAGAGGGGGAGCTGGCCTGCGGCGATGTTCACCCCGCCCGCCAGCTCAATGAGGTTTCCGGCGGGATGGTTCTTTCCTATGGCTGTCCTGGAGGAGATCGTCTCGGACCCCTCGGGAGTGGACTCCAGGTAGACCCTCACCCTCTCACCTTCGGGGATTGCGGAGGTTCTGACCTCGACGGGACCGACGTACCTGTCGTGCCACTCCTGGTATCTTGCGGCCTGCTCCCTCGCATTAAGGAGGTATCCGAGGATCGATACCCCGTCCCTGATGGAGTCGATACCGCAGGGACCTCCTCCGGCGCAGTCGATCCGCAGGATGGGGATCTTCGAGGGGAGCTTTGCTTCCAGGTCCTCTTTGGTCGGATAGAAGGTGTAGGCTATTATCAGATCAGGATCGAGGGAGATGATCGCCTCGATGTCCACATCGGCACCGCTTCCGATGTTCTTCTTCTTGCTGATCTGCGGGAACCTGTTCTCCTGCCTCTGGAAGGTGTCCCTCACCCCGGCCACCTGATCTTCAGCCCCGAGGATCTGGAGGATCTCAGCGCACTGGTGGTTGTAGATGACGATCCTCTCCACTGGTACCTTGACGGCGACGGCGTTACCGTCGGAGTCGATCACCTTGATCTCCGCTGCTGTGCCGTCAATGATCTTCTCTATCAACCTTATGTCCTCTTCGTCGACCTTCCCATCCCCGTTGACGTCGGCGAGATCCGTCATTCTTTCCGTCCCGGCCATGATGGCTCGGGCGTATTCGATATCTCCCTCGTCGATGACGTCGTCCATGTTGGCGTTGCCGTAGACGTGGAGGGTGAAATCCGCTGCCGATATTCCCACCATCAGGCATAACGCCACGATTGATGCCAGCATCTTCCCTTTCATAACCTATTCTCCTTCTCACCCTTCTTTTATCCTCATGTATCATTCAGGCCTGGTCGAAGGGTATCTTCTCTTAATCAGTAATATCAGATCTAAATCAAAGGTCCGTTTTTGCTATAAATAGATTATCAAATCATAATCTAAGCAGATGAAATCTCTATGTTGTAGCTCAACGAAAGGATGGAATCGTCAGAAATTACCGTTTCAATCTCTCATCGTCCAAAGGCTGGTATGGCTGCTGGTACATACTTATGATATGCTCAAGATATCATCTAGATATGGCTAATTCTGTTATAGATTGTATATTTCATCTATTTAATGCTACTAAAAGCAAATTAATATATCTCAATTCGTCAATCCAAAATTTCTTGTGAGAAGATGTCTGCGAAGTGGTCTCGCTTAAGGTACCGGCTCAGAGGGGGGGTTCAGAGGAATACACATCTGCAGATCATCAGGATAGATTTATCTCCCGTCTGACGAGGTGGTTCTGTTGAGGAAGCTCCCTTCGGAGGCGGAAGAGCGAACTAGATTTATGGGATGACGCGGGATGTGATAAGGATGAAAGTATTGGTATGCGGAAAGGGCGGGAGCGGCAAGAGCACCGTCGCTGCCCTCCTCGCCAAGAGCGCCGCCCGGAGAGGATACAGGGTTCTGGTGGTCGACAGCGACGAGTCGAACTACGGCCTCCACCGACAGCTGGGGATGGAGCTTCCTCCCACCCTCATGGACCACTTCGGCGGAAAAAGGGGGGTTAAGGAGAAGATGGGCAGGCGGTCTCTCGGCGGCGAAGGCCCCGGTTTCTTCGATGGGAGATGGACGATCGCCGAGATCCCCTCTGAGGCGACGGCGGAGAAGGCCGGGATCAGGCTTCTTGCCATCGGGAAGATCCACGACTTCGGGGAGGGGTGCGCCTGTCCCATGGGGGTCCTGGCAAAGAGGTTCCTCGACAACCTTTCGGTCGGCGAGAAGGAGATGGTAATCGTCGACACCGAGGCGGGGATCGAGCACTTCGGTCGTGGTGTGGAGGCGGGGTGTGATACCATCCTCGCCGTCCTGGATCCCTCCTTCGAGTCGATCCTCCTCTCCAAGAAGATCGCCGAGATCTCCGAGAAGATCAATAAGCAGCTCTACTTCGTCCTAAACCGGATCGACGACGAGAGGAAAGCAGCGATGATGGAATCCCTCGACGGAAGGAGGGTGGCGGCGGCGATCCCCGAGACGGAGGCGATCTTCAGGGCGGGGCTCGCCGGAGAGGAGTTCGACTTTGCGGTTGCAGAAGTGGAGAGGCTCGCGGACCTGCTGACGGGATAAGGGGCGATGGGCCGGGGGGTGCCACCCCCTTTTTAGTCTCGTTCCTGAGATCAAATAGGTTGGCTAATAGGATGTAGGAGGTCTTGGATGGGAATTTTTCCCGGACAGACCGCCCTTGACCAGATGTTCCAAGACGCCCTTCTGAAGGGCCGAGACGACGGGAAGCTTCACTACCACAGCCATCCTCTCTTCTCCGATCCTGGTGATCACGATCGATTCCTTTCCGTCGGCGATCATCATGCATTCGAGGCTATAGTTTACGCCGTCCACCATAACGTCTTTGTATATCTCTTCAAATCCCCCTCCAATCTCCTGAAGATCGAACCCGAACTCTTCGAATTTTGCCATCTTATCGACTATAATTGCCAGGTTGCATTCCCTTTTAACTTCTGATAAAAGGTCAGATCTGTGCACCCTCAAAAAATCAGGGCTTCTGCAGAATATCAAAAGCTCTCCATCCGCCCTTTTCATGATGTCTTTGACCCTGTTTTTTATTCCCCACTCGTTCCGAACGCACCAGACGGGGGTGGACCCGGGAGAGTCCAGAGACAGGTTCTTCAGCTCATCGGCCGATCGGTCTGCGGCCTCCAATAGTTCGTCTTTCAGCCTCTCGATGACCCTCTCCGGCTCGATGGCTCTGTAGTATGTCGGAGACCCCTGAACGAATTCAGCAAACCCCTTCTCAGTCAGGTCTTTTAGAATGTCATATACTCTGGTTCTTGGAACCCCGCTCGTCTCGTGGACCTCTCTTGCGGTCGCCTCTCCGAGCCCCACCAGGGCGGTGTAACTCCTCGCCTCGTACTCCGTCAGACCCAGCTTTCTGAGGCCATCCACTATTTCAACATTCATTGTAACTCAATTAGTTACAACAAACTTAAATATGGCGCTGGTCCCTCTATTAATTAACGGTATTTAGAGGATTGTAAAATGAACGCCGATAGATCGCCTTCCCTAAGACTTGCCTCACCTTTGCGCCTTGTTCTGCTTCTACTGTCCATGTTGCTCATTCATCCGACGGCATCGGAGGCGGCTTTTCTGGGGTCTCCGAACGCCCTCGAGATGTTTCCGGGAGACTTCTATAAGGTGGAGGGGTCTCCCGAGATCGCCGTCTCATTAGACCGGGCGAGGGTCTACCAGGGCGAGGAGACGAGTCTCTACCTGACTCTCACGAACCGGGGGCGGGTCACGTCGATCAGGGTGAACGATCCGCCCACGACCTCCCCTGAGGAGATGTATGCGGCCAAGGTCGAGCTGGAGCTGGAGAACGCCAGGACCACGGCCCAGGACGTCTCGGTCAGCCTCCTCTTCCCCCATACCGGGGACGAGGCCCCCCTGGAGGTGATGAGGCAGGTGGCCTACGCCGGCAACCTCCGCGAGGGTCAGGTCTCTTCTAGGCTGGAGTTTCCGATAGAGGTATATGAGAGGACGCCTCCCGGAGATTACGACCTCTTGGCCGTCGTCAACTACACCTACCAGTGGGACGTGGCGGCGAAGCCGAAATCGAGCCGGCCAGAGAACCCTGATATATTCTACCTATACGAGAGCAAGAGCGAGACCGTCCCCCTGACCCTCCGGGTGGTGCGGGAGAGCGGCGCGGAGTTCAGGGTTAAGGAGGTCATGCCAGCGGACCTGAAGGTCGGCTCGAGGGATAACGTCGTCAAGATGACGATCGAGAACGTGGGCGACGACTATGCTCGCGACCTCGTGGCGAGGCTGCGGCCCGAGAGCGGGATCTACGTCAGCGTCGACGAGTCCCCCATCCCTCTCCTCCGGCCCGGCGAGACGGCCGAGCTGGTCTACAAGCTCGACATATCCAAGGACGCAGTCCCGGAAAAGACCTACTCGCTCAAGATCCTCTTTGAGTTCTCCGACTCTCGCAAAAAAGACCTTTTCGAGACGGAGAACGCCTACCTGCGGATCGAGGAGGACGGACCCTGGGGCCTCATCTTCGGAGCCGTTCTGGTGGCCCTGGTGGCGTCAGGCCTTCTGATCCTCCGCCAGCGAAGGGGCCAGGTCTGATCATGCTGGAGGATGGGCTAATGAAGGGCGAAGTAGTTCCGGCCGCCGATCCGTCCCTGGATTACAGCATCGTCGCCCAGGGCCTAATGAAGAGCTTCGGCAAATTGAAGGTATTGAACGACCTCTCGGTGAGGATACCCCGGGGGACGACCTATTGCCTTTTAGGACCGAATGGGTCGGGGAAGACGACCTTCATCCGGGCCGTCGCTGGCCTCCTCCGGCTGGACGGGGGAGACCTTTCGGTTCTGGGGGAGCCGGTCCATAGCGTCAATAGGATCTATCCCAGGATCGGGTACATGACCCAGCACAAGGCCCTCTACCCGGACCTCACCCTGAGAGAGAATATGGAGTTTTATGCTGGCCTCTACGGGATCGATGGGAGGGAGAGGGACGAGAGGATATCGGAGCTCCTGGAGATGGTGGACCTCGCGGATCACATCGATAGGATCACGGGCGCCCTCAGCGGTGGGATGTATCAGAGGCTATCTCTCGCTTGCACCCTCATCCACGACCCCGACCTCCTCCTCCTCGACGAGCCGACGGTGGGGGTCGATCCGATCCTCCGGGAGGCCTTCTGGCGGTTCTTCGACGGTCTTGTCGAGCGAAGGGTGACGATCCTCATCACCACCCACCTGATGGACGAGGCCGAGAGGTGCAAGACCGTCGGCTACATGAGGGCTGGGCGGATGCTGGCGGAGGGGAGCCCCGAAGAGCTGAAGAGGCTTGCGGGGCTCCGGCCGATCTTGAGGCTCTGGGTGAAAGACCCCCAAGCTTCTGCTTCCAGCCTTGAAGCCAGGGGCTTTGAGGTCGAAGTCGTCGGTGGCGTGCTTCACGTGAGGATCGAGGATCACGGGAGGCTGAAGGAGATCCTCGAGCGGATCGAGCCCTCCGACCTCAGGCTCGTCGAGCCCTCCCTCGCCGACGCCTTTCTGAGGCTTTCTGAGGAGGGGTTGAGATGATGGGACCAACGATAAATTCAAAGCGGGTTCTGGTGGTGGCGAGGAGGGTAGTCCGCCAGCTGAAGCGGGATAGAAGGACGATCGGTCTCATCACCTTCGCCCCCGTATTCCTGATGATCCTCTTCGGCTACGCCCTCTCGGGGGAGATGTCGGGCATAAACCTAGGGGTGGTGGACCTCGGCGGCCAGGACGCCCTGAGGGTGCACCTCCAGGCCGTCGACGACTTCGACCTCCTTCATCTCGGGTCAGAGTCGGACGCCGAGAGGCTGATCGTCGAGGGGAGGCTCCACGGGGCGGTGGTGATCAGGGGGGAGGTGGTGAGGGTCCTGCTGGACGGGTCGAGCCCCCAGATCACAGCTTCGGTTATGACCGAGGTGAAGAACGGCCTTCTCCCCCGGAAGGGGCTCCAGAATGGCGAAGGGAGGGGAGCTGGAGGAGAATTGGGAGCTGTAAAGGGGGGGTGGCTTGGGGGTGATGGCAGCGTCGGAAGGGTCTCAGGCCCTGGGAGCTTGGGGTCGGATGGCGACGTTGGAACATCAAGTGGTCCTGGAGAATATAGCGACGTTATGGCGGTCCCTGAGATCGTTCAGCGGTACGTCCGCGGCTACGATCTGGAGATGATGGACTCCGTAGGCCCCGCCGTCCTTGGCCTCGTCGTCTTCTTCTTCACCTTCATCACCGCGGCGATATCTTTTCTCCGGGAGAGGACCCAGGGGTCCCTGGAGAAGTTCATGGTTTCACCCCTCAGCAGGCCGGAGATGGTGGCTGGCTACCTACTGGGGTTCAGCCTCTTCGCCCTCCTCCAGTCGGCGACGACCCTCCTCGTCGTCGTCCTCGCCTTTGGCGTCCCGATGGAGGGAAACCCCCTGACGGCCTTCGGCGTCATCATACTCCTGGGGGCGGGAGGGCTCGTCCTCGGCGTCTTCTTATCGAACTTCGCGAAGACGGAATTTCAAGTCGTCCAGTTCATACCGATCGTCATCCTCCCCCAGGTGGTCCTCTCGGGGGTCTGGTGGCCCATCGAGTCGATCCCCGCCTTCCTCCAGCCGATCTCTTACGCCCTGCCCCTCACCTACTCCAGCGACGCCCTCCGGGCGGTGATGCTGAGAGGCGCGGGGGTCTCTGAGATCCTCGTCCCCGACCTCCTCTTCCTCGTCGGGTTCTTCGTCATCGCTTTTGGGGCGGCGACGCTGATGCTGAAGCGGGAGGTGGGATGATTCCTCGAGGTCTCAAAGGCCCGAAGGCTGGGGATCTTTCGCCAGCCTCCCCCACGCCGCCTTCCCGACGCTCTGGTCGGGGTCCCCGGCCAGTTTTCTCACCAGCTCTTCCGGAGTTGCCGGATTCTTCGCCACCCTCTCCCTCACCTTCCAGGCCCAGTCTCCAGAGAGGACTGCCAGGGTCTTTTGATCAGCGTTCGGGTTCGAGGCCACCGCCGTCCGGATCTCCACGTCCCGGTCGGCGGCTAAGCTCGCCAGGGCGCTGGCCGGGGTATTGGGGTTGGATGCCACGGCCGCCCTCACATCTTGGATCCTGTCCGCGGCGAGATGGTCCAGGATATCGGCGGTGGAGGCGGGGCTCCTGGCCACCCCCCTCCTGACGGACCAGGAGAGGTCGGTCTTCCTCTTGGAGAGGGCGTCTTTTGGGACGCTAGGGTTTGCGACGGCGGCGGCCCGGACCCCCTCTTCTGCGTGCTCTGATAGGGTCCTGACCACCTCCTCGGGGGAGCTGGGGTTTTTGGCCACCGCCTCCAAGACGATGTAGCGGTTCTTGGATAGGGAATAGTCGAAGTCCATCGTCTCGTCGGAGGATAGCCCCGCCAGGGCCTCGGGGGAGGTCTTCTGGTTCAGGGCGACGGCGGCCCGGACGAAGCCGTCGCCGTCTGTAGAGAGGGTATCAAGGATCTCCCGATCGGCCCCCAGGGACGCCGCCACCGCCTCCCGGACCCAGGCGACCCGGTCCCGCATCAGGGCCCGGAGGATCTCCCCGGAAGCGGCGGGGTTTGTGGCCACAGCCCTCCGGACGTGCCAGTCCCAGTCCGTGGCGAGCCTCTCCAGCTCCTCCCCATCGGTATCATGGTCTTCGGCCCTCTCCTCCTTATCCCAGTCTCTCATCCTCCAAAACCTCCTTCATTTCGTCTGCCACCCCACTTCGGACCTCCTCCGGCCCCAGCCTGAACCTCTTGCAGCCATTCTACCCCCCCTTCTCCGCCCTTCGGGAGCCGGGGCTCAACCCAGGAGGAGGGCGAAGCGGTAGACCTCCTCCAGGATCTCGTCGGGGTTCTTCCTATCGAAGCGGCCGATCTTCGCCTCGGTGACCGAAAGCTGCAGAGATGGTACTATCATCTTCAGGAGGGCGGGATCGCCGCTGACGACGGCCCGGGCCGGGATCGACCGGCGGTCTTTGAGGATATCGTGAAGCTTCTCGACGACGAGGTCGGCGTGCTGGCGGATATCCTCCTCCCGGAGCCGCTCGAACCTCTTCTGGGACCAGCCGCCCTTGGTGTGCTTCTCCTTGACGGTGCTCTTCACCACGGCCTTCTCGGCGAAGCCGTCTCTTCCCAGGGCGAGACCCACGAGCGTCTCCCCGGCGTGGGCCGCCACCACCAGGACGGGAGCGTCCAGGATCTCCCTCAGGGGTCCGGTCCGGAAGGACCCGGCCCAGGTTGTATCTTCTTCTCTTAGGGGTAAGGGGGGGACGAGGGCGATGGTGAAGAGGAGGGGGTCGGAGAAGACGGCGACCCCCCGGTCGGACCCGGCCCGCTTCACCAGATAGCCGACCTCCGGGGTGAGGCCCTCTCCCGCCGATCCGGGGATCAGGTAGGCGGATAGGAGGTCGGCGCCGGGGGAGCGGGAGGTGTCCAGCCGATCGAGGAGCCGCTCCATCTCTCTCGGCGAGAGGAAGCGGCTTCTGCCCTCCTTTACGGCAGGATGATCCTCCTCATCGTCAGCCCTCTCGCCCCTCCCGTCCCGCTCCAGGAGGGCGGCGATCCTCTGCTCGGCGGCCTTGAGGGAGAGGCTCGTCTCCTGGGAGGCGGCCGATAGCTTCCTGATCTTATCCTCCCGCCTCTCGATCTGGAGGGCGAGGGCGCCGTTCTCCTCCTGGAGCTCTTCTACCCGGGACCGCAGACGTTCTATCTCCTCTTCCAACTTCTTTCTTCCCAGAAGGTCGAACAAACCCTCATCACCATCCCTCTATAGGAGCCGTCCGTAAAAAAGGGTTTTCCGCCGGGAAGGCGTTCGAGCCTCCTATGGCGGATCGGACTGGCCTCGGATCGGATCAGACAGGATTGGACTGGATCGGATCGGGATCAGAAAATAGTCAGACGGTAGACAGACGGGCCCGCTGGGATTCGAACCCAGGTCAGCGGGTTTCTTCGAGGAGCCTCTCCGAAGCCCGCTAGGATATCCTCTACCCTACGAGCCCATGGAAGAGAGCTTAACGCCTCAACGGCTATTAACCTTTTCCAGGGCATGAGGAGAAATCCCCTCCGGCGTAGGTGGCCCGGCCCAGGGGCCCCTCCACCTATAAGCTGCCTTCCAGAGATCGCCGTCTCGGTCCGACAAACTATTTCAACCATTGGCGAGATCGACGGGAGATATGTGCACCGGAAGGATGCGGGAGGGTGGGGCCGTCCCGTCAGATCCGCTCCCCCATCCGGGGTCCTCGCCGGAAGGCCTGGTTGGTGAAAAACCATGATAGAGACCTCTTGCGAAAGGTCCGTCGGATCGATTCCGAACGAGATCCTCCGGAAGGAGACGTTGGCCCCCGGGGTGACCCTCATGGAGATCAGGGCGCCGGAGATCGCCGAGAAGATCCTGCCGGGGCAGTTCATGATCCTGCGCGTCGACGAGGCGGGGGAGAGGATACCCATGAGCGCCGCCGGCTGGGACCGGGAGAGGGGGACGGTGACCCTCGTCTTCCAGGAGCTGGGCCTCTCCACAAAGAAGCTCGGCCTCCTCTCCGCAGGAGATAAGCTCGCAAACCTCGCCGGCCCTCTGGGAAGGCCCGCCGAAGTGGGACGATACGGGACGGTCGTCGTCGTCAGCGGCTGCTTCGGGACGGGGCCGGGCCGGGCCCTGGCGGAGGCGCTGAAGGTGGCGGGAAACCGGGTGATATACATCGTCGAGGCCCTCCGGGGCGAGAACCTCTTCTGGCTCGACCGGCTGGAGGAGGTGAGCGACGAGCTGATCGTCGCCTCCGGGGACCGGGCGGCGGGGGCCGCCCGGTGGGCGAGGGAGCCCCTGAAGGAGGTCCTCGCCCGCGAGGAGGTCGACCGGGTCTACCTCGTCGGCTGCACCTTCATGATGATGTCCTGCTCCCGGGCCGCCGCCCCCTCCGGCGTCGAGACGAGGGTGAGCCTGATGCCGATCATGATCGACGGGACCGGGATGTGCGGCGCCTGCCGGGTGAACGTCGGCGGTAAGACGTTGCTCGCCTGCGTCGAGGGGCCGGAGTTCGACGGCCGCCTCGTCGACTGGGACGAGCTGATGGATCGGGCCCGGGGTTACCTGAAGGAGGAGGAGAGGGCCCTGGACCTCCTGGAGATCGACGACTGGCACCAGGTCCGCTACCGCGACCGGACCAGCGAGAGGAAGAGGGGCGGGTCGCGGCGGTGCTGAACCCCTAGGGCGCCGCCTCACAGGTCTTCGCCCCAAAATAAGTCCTCCAGAAAAATGCGGCCAGCCTCTTCGAGGTCGCCATCTAACGAGAATGCCAGGCTTCGAACCCTAATTTTTCCGATCATTATGTCCATGTTGAGGGCCTTGGGATAGATCAGCACCGCCTCATCGCAGTCTTTGGTGGTGGCGTATGTCACCACCTGGCTGATGTCGTCGTTTCCCGGATGGTCTGGGGCTTTGTATTTGGTGTCGAGGACGAAGAGCGCCTTCTGCGAGTCTCTATCGTAGACCACAAGATCAATGTTGAACCTGACCCTTCCCCCTCGGCCGATGACGACCTCCTCATGGGCTTTGACCACAAAATCAGGCGGCATCTTCGCCTTCAGCCATTCGGCGACGAAGAGCTCGTAGAGCCGGGCCATATCTACCATAAAGGGGATCATCGTCCGATCTCCGATCCGGTGAGACGGTCCGCTCTGCTCTAAAAAGAAGCGGCATAGGGCGTGCATCGGCTGATAGTCCTCGTTTAAGCGATTATAAAATCGACTTATGCAATCCTGGGGATCGAATGGAATCGGGGTCGCCAGCCCCCGAAGGGACTGATAGGCCCTCCGGACCTGGGGGAGGGATCGCTCGGTGCAGGCGCCGCTCTGGAGGATACGCCTGAGGGTCCAGGCGAGGATCTGGTTATCCTCGACGTCGGAGGTGTGCTCCTCGTAGGAGCATTCCGGCTTCACCACCCATGGTTTCTGGCAGCTTTTTCTGACGTCGAATCGGCCGCGGACGTAGGGGATCCGATCTTTCCGGGGCTGATAAGATCGGAAGAACCCCTTCCGCCCCCGGTCGAGGACCCGGAGGGCGAGGAACTTGGCCAGGGTCTCGTAGAAATCCTCCAGAGAATCGCAGTCGGATAGGCCATCGAGAAACTTAAGGCTCTTGCTATTGACCCAGTAGGCGTACTCCAGCATCCTGAATAGGTTCTTTATATCTACCTTCGGCAGTAGGGAGATCTCAAACTCAGGCGTCAGGGGTATGTGACCCGCCCAGCCGTTTGGAGTTAAGCACCACTGATTGCCGTTCTTGAAGGAAGGCTCGTCTATCGAGATCTGGCTTGCGTAGTTCTGCCATATCATGCCGAGCTCTTCGGAGATCTCTCCCTTGGGAAACCTGCGGGTCTCGTACTCTTTCAGCTCGATCCGCCGAATTCGATTAGATCTCATGGGGCGATCTCTCTACGTACCTTATCCCACTGGAAGTCTTCGGCCTTCTCGGACCTGTCGAAGAAGTACTCGTCGAGGTAGGGCTCGATCTCCATCGTCCAGATGTCCTCGATCTCCTCGTCGAGGTCATCCCGCAGGAAGAAGGATATCCCGACTTCATAGTGGGGGTCGTTGATCTGGGCGTTCAGGCGGCGCAATACCCCGATCAGCCCCTCTACAGGATAGCCCGTATTCCGACTTTGGTGATACTTGCGCAGCACCTCGTGATTCGGCTGGAGGCGCAGGGAGGCGAAGCGCCGCCGCAGGGCGTGATCCACCAATGCGATGGAACGGTCGGCGGTGTTCATCGTCCCGATGATGAGGACGTTATCGGGGATCCTGAGCCGTCCGCCGCCGGCTAACGGGATCGAACGGCTCCGGTATTCGAGCAGGTACATCAATTCCCCGAAGACCTGGGAGAGGTTGGCGCGGTTGATCTCGTCGATGATAAGAACGCAGGTCCCACGCCGAGATTCGGCCCGCTCGCAGAACTCGAGGAACCGCCCCGGGACGACGGGATACCTCAGGCCGCCGTCATCGTCCGACTGGGGCCTTATCCCCTGGATGAAGTCCTCGTAGGCGTAGGCGGGATGGAACTGGACGAGGTCGAAGAAGCCGTCTTCTTCGCCTATGAGGTGCTTTGCGAGATGCTCGGCGACGTAGGTCTTCCCCGTCCCGGCGGGCCGTAGAGGACGGCCTGGCCCTTTCGTCTGATGGCCCAAACCCATCGCTGCAGTGTAGGAAGATCGAAGCCGGTGTCTTCGGCAAGTTGGGGCAGGGGATACTCTTCAATACCATGAGGCGGTTTATCTGCTTCTCCACTTATGGAGTTTAAAATACGTTCAAACTTTTCGCGGTTGAGTTCGATCAGAGTTCTGCGCCAACCCGGTTCGCTGACAGGACGCGGTTGCAGGTCATCCCATTTCACGGGCAGCCTGTGTCCAAAGCGTTTACCTTGAACGAAATAAGGCGGCCCCACAACGGTGCCGATGCCCAACACCAGACTTGTTCCTCGGTTGGCAATGATGCGATCGCCTTCTTTGATTTTGGCGAACTTCCAAAGCTGATCACGCCCTCCTTTTTTCAAGCCGAGTGCATTGGCTTTGAAATCAAATTCGGATTTATTCAGCCGCGAGATATCACCCATACCGTCCCATCCCACGGCAATGAATCCGTTTTCTCGACAATCTCTCCATTGCCAAGCATCTTCACCAGGTGCTATCTTCCAGTAGCGTATAACACCACTTTCACCGGTAGTATTTAGCTCGTTCATTCAAACTACGCCCGGTTTTCTCTGATCCGGTAGGATAAAAAGTCTCTCCTCAGAAGAAAATAGAACTTAGGGTAAATATATAGATGGATTATCATAACCTATCCGATATAATATCTCAATCGATCATTTCTTAGCATACCATACGTGGCTGAATCAACGAGCATCAGGAGACAACTGACCCACAGGGTTTCGATCTCCCCCATCCAACCCAGCCGGCGCGATGGATGGGTCCGCGATAATCCTCCGCCGTTAAAAGCCAAAGAGAATAAACCCCGAGAATAGCGCGCGGGCGGTGAAATGGCGGACGGGGCCGGAAAGGAGGATCTTCCAAAATAAAAATTATAAAAATTGTTAAAAAATTATTTCGTCGCCGCCTCGAACCTCCGGTTCACCTCATCCCAGTTGACTATCGACCAGAAGGCCTCGACGAACCTGGGCCGCTCGTTCTTGTAGTCGAGGTAGTAGGCGTGCTCCCAGACGTCCAGGACCATCAGGATCCGAAACATCGGGTAGACGTTGACGTTGTGCTTCTCGATCTGCATGATCAGCGGCCTCTTTGTCATCCAGCACCAGGCGAGGGCGGCCCAGCCGGACCCCTCGGCGGTGGCCGCCGCGGCGGAGAACTCCTTCTTGAACCGCTCGATCGATCCAAACTCCCCTTTGAGGGCCTCGGCGAGGGCGCTGGCCGGCGCGCCGGACTTCGCCGCCGGGGCGAGGTTTCCCCAGAAGAGGCTGTGGAGGAGGTGTCCGCCGGCCTGGAAGGAGAGCTCCTTGAGGGTCGCCTTCATGTCCAGGTCCGTTCCCGCCTCCCGGGCCTTCTCGAGCCTCTCCAGGATGGCGTTGGCGCCGTTGACGTAGGCGGCGTGGTGCTTGTCGTGGTGGATTCGCAGCTGCGCTTCGGAGATGGCGGGCGCCAGGGCGTCGTAGCCGTAGGGGAGGTCCGGCAGGGTGTACTTTCTCTTTTCGCTCATGATCAGACATACTCCGGCCTCGCCTATATTTTTTGTGGCAGAACCTCTGGGCGCGCCCCCGGAGACACGACATCCCCCGAGAAGTGGCGGCTTCGGAGCTTTGGCATCAGGGGGGGCTATCATCGAATCGTCCTTCTTCTTTGTCGCCGCCGCTGTCCTCAACGTACGAAACATCATCGGCGAGACTATGTATGGCCGCCCTCCTGGTGGCGGGGAACGTCGGAGGGCCGGGGTAGTCGGTCTATGACATCTTCGACCAGGGGCCATCTTCACATCGGTCGTCGCGGCGAGGTAGGGCAGGCTGGGCCTGCTCTCTCTACCCCCACCCTCTATTATCAAGAGGGGGTTCGGGGGATGTTGATCTCTCCCATTCCTCTTGGAGGAATATCCACCCGATCGAGATCAAGAGGCCGGGAGCAGAGTATATAGCTGTAATATTGATATATAGAGAATATAGAAAAGTGCTTTAAGCGATGAACGAAGGCTCTGGTGATTGTCATGGATCCCCCAGATAAGCGCGGCCTCCTCCGGTCCAGGAGATACGGCGAAGGCTTCGTTGAAGCCCTCCTATTCTTCGCCGCCATAACCTCGATCCTGGCTATGGTTCTGATATTTTACTTCCTCACCTACGAGAGCTTTCTCGCCTTCCGGGAGGTGGGGGTCCTCGAGATGCTCCTGGGGCAGAAATGGCACCCTCCCGGCGATATCTACGGGATGATGCCGATCATCGTCGGCTCGGTTCTCATCACAACTTTAGCCCTGTTCATTAATATCCTGGTGGGGATACCTCTAGCGATCTACCTATCAGAGCTGGCAGGCCCCTGGTCCCGGGAGTTTCTAAAGCCGGCCATCGAGCTCTTGGCAGGGGTCCCCTCCATCGTCTATGGCTTTCTCGGGGTTCTGGTGCTGGTCGTCTACCTGGAGAGAAGCTTCAACATGCTGACAGGCAGGTCGATCCTGGCGGGAGCGATCCTCCTGGGGATCATGTTCATACCGGCCCTGACGACGATATGCGAGGACGCCCTCAGGGCCGTCCCCAAGGAGTTCAAGGAGGGTTCTCTCGCCCTCGGAGCCACCCGCTGGCAGACGATCCGGGGAGTCACCCTCCCCGCCGCCTCCTCGGGGATCATCGCCGCCGTCATCCTCAACGTCGGCCGGATCATCGGCGAGACGATGGCCGCCCTCCTGGTGGTGGGGAACGTGGCGAGGCTCCCGTCCCCGGTCTTCGACGCCTTCGACCGGGGAGCTATATTCACATCGGTCATCGCCGGAGAGATGGGGGAGGTGGCCCACGGCTCTCTCCACTATCACTCCCTCTTCGCCGTGGGGTTCGTCCTCCTGGTGATAGTGACCATCCTCAACATATCAGCAGACCAGATCAGGGTCGCGATCCGGAAGAAGTTCGGAGGATACTGATATGAAGAAGATCAGGCCGGCACCGATGGCTTCTATCGCCATCGCCCTCTTTCTCCTAATCTCCTCCCTCTACTACCTCCTGGTCGAGGCAGAAGAGATCACGGTGGTCCCGTTCTGGATAGGAGGCCTCCTCGCCTCTCTCCTCCTCATATCCGCCTCCGCTGTCACCCTCAACCGGGAGGCAGACGACAGGACGCGGGTCTCCTGGACTGCGGAGAGGCTCCTGCCCCTGGCCGCAGACCTCGCCTATTTTCTGGCGGTACCTCTTCTCGTCTCTTCGGGGAGGGTCGCCCCCGACCTCAAGTTCGTATTTCTGGGGCTCAGCGCCGTCTTCACCTATGATCTCGTCCTACCCCTCCTGGTTTTAGTGGGGAGCATCCTGGTGATAAAAGACTCCATAAACCTCCTCTATGGGTACACCGCCAGGGGGAGAGAAGTTCTCGTCTTCTCGATGGTCCGCCTCTCTGCGGTCTTCACCCTCCTCCTCCTCGGGGGGATCATCTCCGTCATCCTCTACAAGGGGATCGGAGCGATGAGCTGGGAGTTTCTCACCTCCCCCCACCTCCGCCTCGGCCAGCAGGGGGGGATAAGAACCTGTATCGAAGGGACCTTCTGGCTGGTGATGGGAGCGATGCTGATCTCAGCCCCACTGGGGGTAGGAGCCGCCATATACCTAAATGAATACTCTAAAAACTCGGGGCTGAAGAGGGTCGTCACCATAGCCGTCGGATGTCTCAACGGCGTCCCCTCCGTCGTCTACGGCCTCTTCGGCCTCGCCTTCCTGGTCTCGACCGTAGGCATATCCCTCCTGGCCGGTTCCATAATCCTGGGGCTGATGAATCTGCCCACGATAATCCTGACGAGCCAGGAGGCGCTGAAGAGCGTTCCAAACTCCCTCCGGGAGGGGAGCGTCGCCCTCGGAGCCAGCAGGTGGCAGACCGTCAGAAAGGTGGTGATACCCTCGGCCCTCCCCGGGGTCCTGACGGGGATGATCATCGGCGTCGCCAGGGCCGCCGGAGAGACCGCCCCCATCATGTGGACGGCCGTCACCTTCTCAGCCACCCCCATCCACTTGTACTATGGCTTCATCCCCGACGTCACCCAGCCCGTCAACAACCTCTGCTACCACCTTCTCAACCTGATATACTTCCTGGGGGCCTGGGACGTCGAGCAGAACGCCTGGGGAACGGCCCTCGTCCTCCTCGCTCTCGTCCTCTCCATCAATATGGTGGCGATCCTGGTGAGGAACCACTACAGAAAGAAGGTCTCATGGTGAGCCCCCCTCCACAACTTTTATCATTTCAGGGACGATAGGGTCCATCATGAGAACGATCTCTCCTGACGAGATGAGGGCCATCGATGCCAACTGCACCTATTTCGGCTTACTCCCCCTCCAGCTGATGGAGAACGCAGGAGCAGCCCTCGCCCGGGAGGCGAAGAGGAGGGCTCCAGGCAGGAGGATCGCTGTCGTCGCCGGGAAGGGGAACAACGGCGGCGACGGCCTGGTGGCGGCCCGCCACCTGGCGGAGTTCGACGTGACGGTATTTCTCATCGGAAGGTCGAAAGATATCGCCACCGAAGAGGCGAGGAGGAACTGGGCGATCCTGGAACGGCTCGGCTTCGACCTGCGAGAGGTCCGGGATTCGACCGATCTTGAGCCTCTATCCAGGTACGACCTGATACTGGACGCCATCTTCGGCACCGGGGTCAAAGGGTCGGTCCGGGGGCTGGAGGCGGCGGCGATCGACGCCATAAACGCCTCCGGTAAACCCGTCATATCGGTGGACGTCCCCAGCGGCATCGGCACCGACAGATCGGTGAATTCCGAGGTCACCGTCACCTTCCACAGTCCAAAAGAAGGGATCCCCGGCGAGGTGGTGGTGGCGGAGATCGGGATACCTCCCCGGGCGGAGTTATATGCGGGACCAGGGGACCTGGCCCTGGTTACCGGCCGGGCCGCCGATAGCCACAAGGGGCAGAACGGCCGGGTCCTGGTGATAGGGGGCGGCCCTTATAGCGGCGCTCCCGCCCTCTCGGCGATGGCCGCCCTCCGGGCCGGGGCTGACCTGGTCACCGTAGCCGCCCCCGAGAGCGTCTCAGCCACCATAGCCGGATACTCCCCGAACCTGATCGTCAGGTCGTTATCCGACGACCATCTCTCCCCCGAGGACCTGGGTCTCATCCGAGAGCTCATCCCCAGCCACGACGTCGTCGTCGCCGGGATGGGCCTCGGCCGCCATCCTGAGACGAGGGAGGCGCTGGCGGAGATAGTCCCGGAGTGCGAGAGGGTCGTCCTGGACGCCGACGCCCTCCTCCCCGGAATCCCCCTCAAGGGGATCATCACCCCCCACGAGAGCGAGTTTCGGAGGGTCAGCTCCATCAAGCTCCCTCCCGGGCGGGTCCAGAGGGAGGTCCTGATGACCTTCGCCCGGGACATGAAGATCACCGTCCTTCTCAAGGGGAAGGTCGACCTGATCACCGACGGTGAGACGATCAGGGGCAACGCCACCGGAAACCCCGGGATGACCGTAGGCGGCACCGGGGACGTCCTCGCCGGGATCACAGGAGCCTTCTACGCCCGGGCCTCGCCCCTGCGGGCCGCCGTCGCCGCCGCCTTCGTCAACGGCGTCGCCGGAGATCTGGCCTGCGGGGAGAAGGGCTACTCCCTCTTGGCAACAGACGTCATCGAGAATATACCCCGGGCCATGATGCTATGAAGCCAAAGAGGCCTTTGATGAACGATGGAGTCGAGCAAGAAGGCAGCGGTCCGGTGAGAGAGGATCCAGATCAGAGAGATTATCGCGGCGGTATGGTGGAAATCACCGAGAAGCCGCAGGTTGCCAGGCGGGCCGTCGCCTCCGGGGTCATCAGGCTGAAAGAGTCGACGGTCGAGTCGATAAGGAAGGGGGCGGTGAAAAAGGGGGACGTCCTCGCCGTGGCGAGGGTGGCGGCGATCCAGGCGGTGAAGGAGACGCCACGACAGATTCCCATGTGCCACCCCATCCCCATCACCGGGGTCGATGTCGAGTTCGTCCTCCACACCGATCGCATCAGGGCGACGGTATCCGTCACCTCCTTCGGGAGGACCGGGGTCGAGATGGAGGCCCTCGCCGGGGCGGCGGCGGCGCTCCTCAACGTCTGGGATATGGTCAAGTACCTGGAGAAGGACGGGACGGGAAACTACCCCACGACCTTTATCGAAGATATTCGGGTGGTGGAGAAGAGGAAGCTGCCATCCTAGAGATCTTTTTAGTCCCTATGTATAATTTTTTACTTCCACTGTTTTTGCTCCATGCCACCCTCATATCCGTTATTATGTTGCTCATCCCATTATATCTGTTTTAAATTTATCCGTGCGAGAGTAGAGAAGATTCAAAGGAGAGATGACAGAAGATCCAAGTGGTTCAACTAGTGCTAAATACCATTATATTATTTAACCATTTACATATTTATTCTCAAATATATACCACATAATAAAAACAAATACAAACAATACGGCGTATACGCACATGATTATTAATCCATCGTTTGAAATATTATTATTTAATACTAATACGAGAAACGTGAACCCCAATAAAAAAGTTCCTGCGATCGTTCTTACAATCACCACAACAGCATTCGTTTTCTTATTTTGAATTGAGTTCACATAAATTAGCATCATAAATACTATCGCAAGGATGATGCTAGACGCATAAACAGAAATAAGCGATGAACCGTCCTCAGATTTAGGTATTTTAAATAAAATAAAAAGCAGAAATAATATTGAAACCCCCGCAATGCCTGTTATGCCATAAACCCCTATGAAGCTCAGAACTGAATCTAAAATATTATTCACGTTTAAATAACTAGACATATTTTTACTAATCTGAAATAATATCCAAGCTATCGAAGTTAATAAAAATATAATTATTATCAATAGGCTAACTACTAAGATATATCCAGTCTCCTTAGGTAGTATAGAAAGAGGGTCCGACTCAGTCTCAGATCCGGATTCCTGCTCAGTCTCTGTCTTGTTAGTACATGTTACATTGTTGTTTTTAGGCCCTTGATCTCCGGTTTCTTCTGCAATGGCTGTTGACGTTAGGGCAAAGAACGCCAGCATTATAATAATAATAGGGCGTTTCCCCCAGACTCTGGCCGCAGATTCCTTATGCCCCATTACTATTCTCCTACTATCTGATCCAAATTATCAATTTAGATGAAAATTTAAATGTAACGGCAATGACATTCCCATATCTCTAAACCTAGTAATATAATACCTGCTCTCAAAAATATATAAGCTTTTTCATCATGTCCTTTGATTCGCCATTGAAGTCTTCCAATTTATCGGGCCAAGGGGAAAAACGATCTGAGGCAATTGGAAAATAGGAACGATGCGAGATCGTCGCTCCTTTACAGCCCGTACTCCGATAGCCTCTCCCGCGCGATCTCCCTCTTCCGCTGGTGGTCGACGAGGAAGTCCCGGATCCTCTCTGCCGCCTCCTTCTTGCAGGTCCCGCAGGTCCTGGCGCCGCTCTTGCATTCGTCGTAGACCTCCGCCAGCTCGCCGTCGTCCTCGGAGAGGTGGAAGATGAGAAGCTCGTAGACGGTGCACTTATCAGGCTCGCCCCCGAGCGTCTTCTGCTCGGCCAGGCTCTGCCTACCGCCGGTGACCGCCTTCATCACCTTCTCTCTCGCCTCCTCGGGGTCCTCGGTGAGGGCTATGTGGCTCTCGGGGCGCGAGGAGGACATCTTGCCGCCGGTGAGGCCGGTCATGAACCGGTGGTATAGAGAGGCCGGAGGAACGAAACCGTAACCTCCAGCCTCCACCTCCAGGCCCCTCACGATCTCCTCGATCCTTTCGGCGTCGCCGGGGTCCGATACGTCGAAGACGTCGACGTGCTCCTCGTACCGCTTCACCTTCCGGTAACCCGTCTCCTTCAGGCGAGCGGCCGCCGCCTCGATGAGGTCGGTCCCCGCTGCCTTTCCCCGGAGGCTGACGTGCCCCACCCTCTCCTCCACCAGGAACTTTCTCATCCTCCCGGCCAGGTCCCGGGTCAGCCTGATGTGGGCGTCCTGATCGGAGCCGACGGGGATCACCACCGGCTTTGGCCCCCCGTTCTCGGAGAGCTGGGGGTGGAGGATGTCGGCGCTCTGGATCATGACGGAGACCATGTGGGCGACGTTCGTCTCCCCGGAGAAGCCGTAGATGGCGGCGAGCTCCGAGAACCGTGCGGCGGAGGCTAGCTCGAAGGCCAGGTCGCGGACGGCCTGGCGTTTGGATTGGAAGTATATGGTCCCAGATGGCTCGAAGCCCAGGGCTATGAGGCTGAGGATGTACTCCTCGATCCCCATCTCTCTGCACCTTTCCCAGCTGATCCCCCGGACCGAATGGGCCTCCATATCGGCGATGGCGACGAAGGCGTCCCCACCGTGCTTCTGGTGCCAGATGATCTCCTCCATCACCATCTTCCCTCCCAGATGGACCCGGCCGCTCGGCATGAACCCGCTCATAACCGCGAAGGGGCTCTTCTCCTTCATCGCCTCGACGACCTTCTGGTAGTCGCGGTGGCCGAATATTATATGCCTTTTCATATATGGATGGGGGTCGTCGATCTGGGGCAGAATATCATCGAAGCTCGATATCCCGAACTCCTCGAATAGCTTCGAGTAGTCGTCTATCGAGACCGCGCCCCAGGGGTCCAGCTTCGTTGCCATACGTCCAGGCGATGCAGAATGTGGTATATTTACCTTCTCGTCCTCTACCCCGGTGGCGAGACGGTCTCACCGACCTCCTGCTGAAAATATTTAAATCTGGAGGTCCATACATCCCTCGATGATCCCCGAATCTTTCCCCTGCCATATTGTGACCTGGGACGAGTTCTACCATCTCGCCAGGACCCTCTCCCTCGAGATCAAGTCGTCGGGCTGGAGACCAGACCTGGTGGTGGCGATAGGTCGGGGCGGATACGTCCCCGCCAGGGTAGTCTGTGACTTCCTCATTCACGAACGGCTCACCAGCATGAAGGTCGAGCACTGGGGTATCGCAGCCCGGAAGAGAGATCATGCCGTCGTCCGCTTCCCCCTGGCGACGTCGGTCGAAGGAGAGAAGGTCCTGATCGTCGACGATGTAACCGACACCGGTGACACCCTCACCACGGCGGTCGGTTACGTCGAGAGCCTGGGGCCCGAGGAGTTGAGGACCGCGGTCCTCCAGCACAAGGCCTCCTCGGCCTTCAAGCCCGACTACTACTCTGAGGAGCTGGCTGAGTGGAGGTGGATCATATATCCCTGGGCGGTCCACGAGGACCTGGTGGGCTTCACCGGGAGGGTCTTGTCTTCCTCGGACCAGCCGATCTCGAGAGATCAGCTCCGTTCAGAATTGAAGAGGAGGTTTGATATCGATATCGGGGAGGAGGAGGTGGCCGGGATCCTGGAGGCGGCGGCGGTCCTGGGGATGGGTGGTGCTTCGGGATCGGTTTAAAGGGCCGGTAGATCTTGAATCCATATTCTTTTTGGGTAAACAAAAATAAGCTATATATATGAGAATGAATTTGTAACCATAAAAATAGATGTGATCATTATGAGACAATTTTCGGTCAAAGTTCTCGACGATAAGGACCGGGAGTTCGTGGAGGTTCTCCGGGATCTGGGCATCCCACGAAACGTCGCCAGCATGATAACTTACCTCGCCAACGTCGAGGAGGCGTCCTCCCGAGAGATAGAGATCGGATCAAACCTCCGACAGCCGGAGGTGAGCATAGCCATGAGAACTCTCCGGAACAACGACTGGGTCGAGGAGAGGGAGATAAAGAAGGACGGGAAGGGCAGGCCCATGAAGGTCTACAGGCTCGTCATATCTCTTGAGGATATCATCAGCCATTTCGAGGACGATAAGAGGCGGGAGTCGACGAAGGCTATGGAAAATATCGAGCGTCTCAAGGACCTCTGCGGAAGGCTGAGCTGCAGCTGAAAGCCCCTTTCATCCTGAGGAGACGACCCTGACGATCTTCAGGTCCCCTTCCTCCACCAGCTCGTCGGCGGGAACTGGGTGGTCGTCTCTGAGGGCGACCACCGTCTCTGGGTTTATATGAAGGGCCTCGAAGAGACCTTCATAGGTGAGGGCCCTGGATAGCTCCACAGCCATCTCGACTTCTCCGCCTTCGGCCAGGATTTTTACCATAAGGGAGGTCAATCCTCTTTCTCACCGCCAGTGCCCACGAGATCCTCGAGGTTCTCTTCTATCAGCTTCTTCTCCAGGTTCTCTGTCTTCTTGTCACCCTTTCTCTCTGTCTCTCTCTTCTTGAACTTAGGCACAGGCATCACCTCTATCGCCTCTTGATCTTGAGACGGTATTAACCTTTCGTCACCTCCGCCTCCGGCCTGTGCATGCCCACCGGTCGTAGATCCCCAGGTCGTCGAGGTTTGCCGTCACCTCACACGCCCATCCCTCCGATCTGAGGGCGTCGGCCACCCTCCGGGCCTCCCTCTCGGTGTAGGTGGTGTAGATCACCATATCATTCGCGAGCTTCGACGACGTGATGAGGACCTCCTTCCATAGAGGCCAGTTCACTTCATCTATAAGCCCCACCATGAAACCCACCACTGCGTCGAACTCTCGTTGATAAAAGAACCGGTCGAGGAGCCTGGCGTCGAGGACCATCGCCCGATCCGGGTCGATATATCCCTCCTTCAGGCCCATGCATATCTCACAGCTGTCCAGATCCGCGGTCCAGGGCCGAAACCCGAGCTTCTTAAGGGCCTGGGTGGCCATGCCGCTGCCGGAGCATACCTCCAGAACCTCGCCTCCTACGGGTAGAAGAGGACAGAGGAACTCAATCAGGCTCTCTTCCCTCTCGGGGACGAATAGGGGTGGGCTCTGGATGGGGCAGCTCTCGCAGAAGAGCTCCTCCTTGAGGGCATGAGAGAGTCCCTCCACCAGACCTTCGAAGAACCTCCTCTCCACCGTCGTGACGACCTTCGAGGCGGAGCCCTTTGGAAGGGCTTCCAGGGGATGGGATACTCCGTAGCGGTCCGTCACCAAAAGCCAGATATCGGCCGGCTCTGCTAGCTTTAAAGCGACTCCTAGAAGGGGACCGTCGCCTCCTATTCCGACGTCGTCTCTCCCCCGGTCCTCCCTTATCTCTATATAACCCCTTAGATCCAGCCCCGACCGCAGGATCTCCATCGTCACGGGCAGGGATATCAGGTCCGCCAGGGACTCTTCGGCGATGAAGACCTCCTCATCGTCGTCGATATCCAGCATCTCATGAAGCAGCACGATCATGAGATCCAAGCCGTTAAGATATCAATGTTTCTTTCGGGGGCGCCGCCTGCCCCTCCCGGGGAAACGGCTATATGGTCTCATGTCGACAAAGTCTGGGTTTGAAGCTACAAGATATTCCAGGGGTGGGGGCAAAGCTCTCCGAGAGGCTCATCGCCCACTATAAGGACGAGGATGTTGCCCTAGAGGCTCTGCTGGAGGGGGACGTGGCGGGGCTCATGGGGGTGAAGGGTATGAGCCTCCGCCAGGCGACGTCCCTCGTTCAGAGGGCGAAAGGCGGGGTCTGGGGCGTATCACCTTCAGATTTTCTTACCACCGAGGAGGCGGTCCGGATCTACGAATCTCTAATGGAGATGCTGGCCGGGTCAGCCCACACCGACTACGCGAGGATGAAGCTCTCCACCTTCTTCCCCTCTTCGTCCCTGGAGATGATCGATGAGAACCGAAGGTTTGCAAAGTCCGCGATATGTTCAGCAGAAGAGCATCTCGATACCGACCTACCCCTCCATCTATCGAGGGTTAAGCCCCTTCGAAGGGGGGCCGGCCTCCGGGTGAGAAATCGGGCGATAGCCATCGATTCAGCCTCCGAATACCGGGATCTTAAGGAGAGGGGGATCGATAAGGCCATCGACGTCCACCTCGTCGAGAGCTTGAGGGATCTGCGGGACCTGGCTCAGGGGTACGATGGTGTCACCTTCATCGGCAAGACTCTGGACAGCCTATCTCTATCCGAGGTCGAGGAGGCGGAGGAGGTCGAGGAGTGGTACCTCGTCCCGGAGCTGGTCCTCCATCGCTACATCGAGAACCGGGATATCCTGGACGCCGCCTTCGAGGCAGCGAGGATCCTCAAATTAGACGCTCTCCCCTCCTTCGATGGGCTGGAACGGGTGATGGTGGCTTCGTCGAAGATCGGGATCGAGGACGATCCCGAGGTCATGCGGCTTGACCGGCTAAACTCGGAGCTGGAGGGCAGGGTGAAGGAGGCCGTATCCTGGGCCAACGCCGAGATCAAGAGGAGGGTGGAGCGCTCCTCGGTGACCCTCGCCGGAGACGACCTACTATCGGCTCTGGGGGGTGGTGGAGACCTTCGGGACCTCTTCAGATCCCGGATGGGGGATATCTTCCGGGAAGTCCTGAAGGAGGCCAAAGATATGGCATCTATGGATCTGGATCTGAAGGGGGGAGAGAGGGCGCACTTCGAAGAGGTCATATCCTCAGAGGTCCGCTACCCCCTGGAGGAAGATCGGGAGGCTCTGGCCCGTCTTCTCCGGGAGGTGAGGAAGAAGGCGGAGGGGAGGCGGCTGGGGTCCCGGCGGGACCTGGCGAGAGATCTGGCAGGAGAGTGGCACCTGGTCGAGGCGCTCCACAGATACCTCCTGGAGTTCGACGTCGCCTTCTCTCTCGGCTCCTTTGCCCTGGAGCGGGGTTTGAAGATGCCCTCGTTCCTCGATGAACCCTGTATCGGCTTTTCAGAGGGGAGAACCCTCTTTTTAGACGGGCCGGAGCCTGTCAGCTACTCCGTCGGTCCGACTGGCCTGGCGGAGCCGAGAGGGAGGGTGGCGATCCTCAGCGGCGTCAACTCCGGCGGGAAGACGACCCTCATGGATCTCGTCGCCCAGGTGGCGATCCTCGCCCATATGGGCTTTCCGGTCCCTGCGGCCGAATCGCGCCTCTCCGTCTTCAAGAGCCTCTACTACTTCGGAAAGAGCAGAGGTACCCTAGGGGCAGGGGCTTTCGAGGCGACTATTCGAAAGTTCTCCGTCCTCGCCGGCGGGGAGAGGAAGCTCGTCTTGGCCGACGAGCTGGAGGCGATAACCGAGCCCGGTGCATCTGCCAAGATCATAGCCTCCCTCCTCGACGAGATATCGAGGGGGGGATCGGCGGCGATCTTCGTCAGCCATCTGGCTGAGGATGTGGCCAGGTTCGCAGAGACGGATCTGAGGATCGATGGTATAGAGGCTTTGGGGCTCGATGAAGAAGACCGGCTGATCGTCGATCGCAGCCCCAGGTACAACCGCCTGGCAAAGAGCACCCCGGAGCTGATAATCGAGAGGCTGGCCCGGACCTCCCGGGGAGCCGAAAGGGAGTTCTACGGAAGGCTCCTATCTAAATTCCGGTGATTTTTTATACCTATAGGCTAATTTATATCTCATGCCCCACCCCTACCATCTCGAGATCTGGCAGATCGTGGCTATATGCCTCTTGATGCTCCCGGCCTTCTTCGTCGCCAACTACATCGTGGTAAAGAAGATGGCGCGGGAGAGGCTCGCCCGGGAGGATAGGGTGGATAGATTCGTCGCCGCTGGGGTGGGCAGGGATATGAATCCGGATAACAGGTTCAAAAAGAGGCCGAGGAGGAGGTTCTGATCTTCAGAGCCTTGACCAGATCGGCTCCTATTATCCAGCCGATGGTTCATATATATTTAAAACTTTTATTAGTATGTCCGGGTCCGGGAGTTGGAGGATCCCACAAAACCCTCTTCCCCGATCTTCGCAGTTCAGGCTGGTATCCGGAAGATGTAAATGCTGACGACCCGCCACTCTCTGATGGTGAAATGGATAAATATTTTAGATCATCAGACGGATCTGCCCACTTCAGCGGGCCTTCCGTCGGCTACACCGGAGATCATATTATAAAATATATTTTTTCAGCCATCGTATATACCAATATTATGGGAAACCTCTTTATAGTATAAACAAGGGAGTTATCCAAGGGGTGTGTCCTTAAATGAGCGGTAAGACGGAGCAGTTGAAAGAGCTGTTCTTGAAGATCTCAAGCAGCACCAAGGTTGTCGAGAAGCAGGCCAAGCTCCATGGCGATCTCAAAGGGAGCGAAGAGATCGAACGCAAGCTTCGAGTTGTAGTATCCGATATGTCCGAGCGATACAACATCCAGACGAAGCTAGCCCCCGAACAGCTGGCCACCCTGGTGAGGCTATTTTATAAGGGGCTCAGCGATACCGAGATCGCCGAGCAACTCGGAGATCGGGCCCTCAATAAGACCGTCAGTCGCGCCAGGATTAAGCTCCATCTCTTCCGTAGATCCGACCTGAAGCCCCCCTTTGAGAAGAAGGAGTTCCAGAGGCTCGCCGAAGCAGGCTACTCTGTAAAGGAGATGAGCGAAAGCCTGGGGGTGGCCCCCTCCACCATCAGCGAGTACAAGAACATCTTCGAATGCCAGGCGGCCGCCGAAAAGGACGGATTTACCAAGCGGTTTGAGGAGATCATATCCGACCAGGACGTCTCCGAGAGGATGGTCACCCACATCTCCAAGGATGGTCTGCAGGATACCATGGACACCGACTACGAGACGGCAGAAGCTTAAAAACGAGGGAGCTGTCTCAGCTTGCAGCTCCCGCGAACCATTTTGTGATCGGCACAGCACTTCGTTTTTAGAATCGCAAGGCGTTTCGTCATTTCATATCTTAATTATGATCTTGGTCTCCTCTTAGACTCTCTTCGCTTCGTAGGGTCCTGAAAGCTCCATGGAATCGCTGTCCTTATAATAGAACTCGCCCTTAATCGTGTCATCGTCGATCATTCGTCCGTTCGTGAAGGATATAGTCACTAGGGGGTCACCTCCCCCCAAACTTCTGGTGGCCAGGTAGTATGCTTTGATCCTGCTGCTTTCGATCGTTCCGAAAATTATCCCGGCGTACTTCTCCCCAGAAGGACTCACCTCTACCGAGAAAGATCCGATGATGTTGTTTCCAACTTGCTGTATGTTGGCTTTCATTATCTCCTCCACGGGGCCGAAGCTGTAGATGGACTCCCAGGTTCCAGTAACGTCGCTCAGGCCGACACAGGGATAGATTAAGGTCGCCAATGCGAGTATCATAACCGACCATCTTACTTTTTTCATTCTAATCACCCTAACCTTCTGCATCTAACTCGCCTTTTGGCAATATAATATTTATCATCAATTGCTTTTAATCAGCTAGTTTGTATTAAAATTTTATTAAAATAATTTGAATGCACCTAAGTTTAATACGAGAACGAACCTATAACAGATAACGGATTGGAATGTTCACACATCTATGGCAATATTACTTATTTGATAAAATCTATAAGTTATAAGGAGCATCCTGCAATATAGGATATCAAGTCTGCGATATAGTCCGACGATTTAATGTCGCTGTTTAGCATCGAATTAGATCTACGTTAATTTATAAAAAATTAATAATAAATATATATAGGGCGGTCGCTAGCACCCATTCACCGTCCACGAAATAGTCCAGCTGTAAAGGGTTCCTACTCTCTCTAAAGTGAATCGTGTAGACGTATCCATACAAGACCATAAATGCAATAAGCAATTTAACTCCGTCTGGAACGAAGGGGATTATCAGCAGAAGAGTGCTGTTAATGCCCAGAAGTATGATCAAGGTTTTTCTGACGCCGAGAATCACAGGCATCGTCTTAATCCCCATCTCTCGATCACCTCTGACGTCTCTTATATCGAAAAGCACCGTGTTTATAAAATATTTTACTAAAATAAAATAAAATAAAATAAAAATAACACTGCTAAATATATCAATCGTGCCAACTGCGGGAAATAGAACGGTCACCAGTGCCCAAGATAAAGCTACAAAGAAGTTCTTCATGACTGGGATGTCTTTAAACCTTGGGATCCGCGGTAATATTTTTGACCCGTATACGGCGTTCGTGACTAAAGGGACAAATACTACTGGGAGAGCAGAGGGTTTTACCAATAAGGTTAAAACTATTGCGAGAGCATAAGCACCCAGAGCGCTGAAAAGAACGAAATTTTTTCTACGATATATGAATCTTGTTCTTTCGGGCATATTAATTTCATCTTCTTTAATATCTGTGAACTTGTTCAGGCTATAGACGCTGAATACCACTAGAAATACAATAAAGCATATCTTAAAATTGGGCGTCAATCCTAGAAGAATGTGGGTTATATATGTCACGAAGAACCCAGTTATACCTATCCAAATCGAGCTTATGCTAAGCAACGTTAGTATGCTATTTAGCATCGTAACAGGGCCGCTCGATATATCAGCAAAATTTTTCTGAGTTACCTTTTTCCGGTGTATAGTATTGCTGACCATAATAGCTTAATGGCAATTCTTCCGGATTTTAACATTTCTCTTCGTCATGGGCAGCATTATGAATAGAGAGCTATTTTTCAATAATCAAGCAATATTGCTAATCGATCGAAACGGCACTGCTATAATAGATAGACAAGATCCTTCACGTCCTACTAATATATATAATTTTAGAATCTATGTTTCGTATTTGGAATACCTATTGTAATAAATATAATATTTGATTTTTATGTACGTCCCGTCGCTCTGCTGTGGGGGATGAGCATATACCCGGCTTTCCGCATCAACCCTCCAATCCGTAGTATTTTTCACAATCCTGCCCTAATAGTCGAATAATCCTAACAAGATTATCATTCAGATTCGCTATCTTCAGATGCATTTCACCATTAATCCACAC